>ERZ779737.61-NODE-61-length-108566-cov-5.010792_pt1 | contig 108566 bp, 95 predicted proteins | sample MGYA00511889_ERZ779737 | MGnify/ENA primary metagenome ERZ779737 (study PRJEB29588, sample SAMEA2163575) | human gut metagenome | biome: human gut; feature: human-associated habitat; material: faeces | place: Denmark | collected 2008/2010 ...
TCAGCCGGACTGCATGGATAGCACCCTCGGCAACCAGAAGCTCTGTCAGCTTATCCATCGCTTTCCGGTAAGCCCGCTCTGCACCGCTGGCTGTGCTTCCCTCAAACATAACCGCCAGGTCTTCAAAGGTGGGGCGGTTTTAATCTAAGATTTTTGCTACTAATAGTTTTTCACATAATTCATAATGTTTTTGATTTTTAAATACTTCACTGTCACCAATCATCACAATACCTCCATAAATTTTGATATTGTGCCCCCACAAACTGGCATATAATCTTATTGTATTCAGCCAATCTGAAAAACTATATAAATACACACCCCTAGATACAGCGACAAGAAGCGTTTTACCACCTGTGGATGTTAGCTCTACCTCTGGCATTATTCAACTTAGTCAATACTTGTTCCTTCTCACTATAAAGAATAAGGATACATGAAACACTCGATGAAATATAATAACCTTATAGTTTTACATAAAAACATAGACTGCAATTAACATCCTATTATCCTCACAAAAAAAAGACAATCATTATAGATTGTCTTCTTTCACCTAGAAAACAAGAGAAAGTTCTTGTGTCTAAAGGAATTATAGAGATTGCGGTACTATTCTACAACTGTCTGCCGGGCAAGGATGTCTAGTAATGATTTCGGACTCTTTTGGAACCATACGGTTATATTTCCGGAATTCATCCAATTGATCCTCCGGCGAGTCGAACTTCATGTAAAACCAGCTCACTGCCTCTTCCATCGTCGGAAAATCAAAATCCTCGGTATCAAGCTCATAGGCAGATCCCTCCACCACATTTACAAAACTCACAAAGCAAAAGCCACAGCTTCGTTTCATCTGTGCTGCAACCTCCGGATAAAACAGGTAATGTTTTCTCCCGATCAGGAAGATGCCTCCACCGAACTGTGTATCTACAACAAGCGGAATAAAAACCGTATCCCTCTTTTCCTGATTCAGAGCGCTCCGGAGCTGATTGCAGGCAGTATAATATTTCTCATAAGATTCATTTTTGTCCTTGGACAACGATCTCACATTTCCCCTGTTATTCACGGCAAACGGCTCTATCCCAATCTCCTTCATGTATGCATCAAGCATATCCATCCCGCGATCTTTCTTTCTGGATTTTCCCCCCTCTCTCTGTCCTGGCCGGAATCCGCCATCGTATAGCAATGTATTTACATCATTGATGATCAGTCCATCCAGCAGTTCCTCTGTTAACTTTGAGAGACTCTGCTCCGTATAGATGTGCTCCACCGCTTCGGAAAAACGATCCGGCATTTGCGTTGCACAGTCAATCAGAAACTTCAGCTTATCGCTTTCCTTCCGCATGCCCGCAAATACATCATCCCCACCCAGACTTCGACCAAGCATAAGAAGTTTCTTTCGATCTTCTGCGCTTAGATGCACACGGATGTTCTCTAACAGGAATGAAAAGACAGATACTACATACGCTGCCTTTGTCAACCGGATTGCGCGGATAAATTCCGACGTTTCCATCTCCTCGCTATGTTCGCCTATCTCATAGCATTGATATCCCGACGCAAGCTGCACGTATGCATTTCTCTTTTCCCCTTCCCATTCGTATTTCATATATAGTGCAGTCATGCATGTGTCAATCGCCGGAAAATCGATATCCTCCCGCTCCGTCTGCATAAGCATTGTTGCAATCCGCTCAATCTCCTGTCTGATTTCATCCTTTGTTTTCACCAGATTCTTATCTTCACATACATCTGTAAGCAGGAACTTCGCAAACCTCATTCCATCTTCCGGGTTGCTTCTCCATGCCTGATATTCCCGCACGAGGCGAAGCCGGAGATTTGCTTCTTTCTCCTGTCTGACATATCGGTAAATAAAGGATTCCGTCCGCCGGTTATGGTAATCCGTACCAATCCGCCGGTAGAAATCTTCTTTCATCCCTGCCATCTGTTATACCTCTTTTCGCAAAATATCGATTTTTTCCTCGGTTTTTTTCAAGTATGTGTACGCCTTCAGATACTGATCGGTGTCGTTATACAGCGACAATTTATGCTCGCATAAGAAGATATCCAGCATACCTTCCACCGCCTGCGTCATCTTCGACATGTAGGAATATGGAAATTCGTCGGCATATAACATTGATGCGAATTTCTCAAATACCTGGCAGAACTTATCAGCATCCACAAATTTTTCTTTTTCCTTTCGATATGCATGTTCCTTTGCTTCCCGTAACTGTCGTTCTCCCTCCGATTCCGGTATTTCCTCATAATCATCCATGATTGCCCGAATCTCCTCATCGGACAGAAAATCATCCATTTCATCTCCATCCGGTATGGGCAGCAATGCGGCATCTTCCTCCTCGAGTTCTTTCTACATTTCCGCCGGAACCAATTTACTGAAATCTTTGCCAAGCAGATCTTCATAGATCACACAGCTATAGTCAAGCACATTCTCAAAATAGAAATTTCCCGCATATCTGCGGTCAAATGTCCAGCCATATATACTGTCACGATTCTTAATATCTTCTGCACATTCCAGGATTTGCTGAAAATTGCTCTGCGGCATAGTATCCATAATCTCGTACATCCATCCCATATCCACAAGAGAAACCCGGATTGCAAGATATAGGAACATCTCCACGTATCTGCAAAACGCCTGCTGTTCCGGAATGACTGTATTCTCTATATTTCCGATCCAGAGAAGCTTCTGATTTGCATAAGTGTTCATATCCTTTATAAGTTCATGAATCAGCTGCTGCGTCTTCTTCGCATGAAATCTCCCTGTATCATCCGTCACAAAAGGAAGAATCGACGCATTTCTTCCACTGATTACCTCCTCGAGATCTTTCATCTTCTCCTGAAACTTCTTCTTCCGAAACCATACACTGTCCGTTATCGTTATATCTTCCATCGTTTTACTCCTTTTTCTTTTCATTCTGCATGTTTCATATGTTGTGATTATACAGCATTATATAATTTTGCTGTAATTATTACAACAAAAAAGACACCCCTATGGTTTCTTATGAAACCACAAGGATATCTCCCATTTAAAAGCCATGTTAAATCCGATAAGTTTCCATTTCTAATCCGGAATAATCTCAATATATACCTGATCGTATTTATGCTTTAATTCCTGCTTGATCTCATCCCGTACCTGATGCAGGATGCTGATATGTATTACATCGGTCTGATTGCCGATATAGACTTCCACCCAGATCTTCCGTCCTGTCTGGATCACATCAAGGAATGTCACTTCGTACGGATAATCCTTCATATGCCTATCTACGATGGAACGGATCTGGTTCAACACCTCTTCCTCCGGTGCAAACAAAACCAGATTCTTGATGCTCTGGAAGATTACAACGACCGGCTCCTTTATAAGCAGAATTGCCATCACTGCCGCAACCGCCGGATCGATATATGGTGTCAGGAAATGAAGTTTCGTGTGAAGCAACAGCACCTGTACCACAAAAGCAACCGCCACACCCAGACTGCTCACGACATCCAGCTTCCACATATAGAGCTCTGCTTTGATCGTCTCCGACTCGTATTTCTTACTGTAATGGTTCAGTATGAGATACATCACTGCACATCCGATGCAGACAAGGAACTCAAACACTGCGATCTTCCCAGCATTTACCTCATGTCCGCCATGCACAAGCAGCTTTACATTCTCCACCAGCAGATTACAAGTGAGTGCCAGCAGGACACTGTACTTCACGAGCAGAAACAGCGATTCTACCTGCGAATAGCCATATGGACGCTTCTCCGTAACCGGCTTATACAGAAGCGGAACCAGCACAAGAAACGGTCCAATCATAACAAGATCTGCCGCATCAAACAAACAGTCCGTAAGCAGCGAATGCGAATGCGTGATCCACGCCATAACTCCTTCCGCTATAATAAATAAAAGGCTTCCCAGAAAAGATAATCGTAATATCTTCTTCTCTATCTTCAACTTATCTTTCTTCATATATATTTTCCTCTTCCCATTCTCGCCCTTTACTATAACATAAAAATCCCGTTTGGAAAATATACCAAACGGGATTGCTTTATTTTTTTTATAACATACACAAGTAAATCATTACTTATGGAAGCCAGCTTATACGAACCTCTTTCAGCTGTCCGGTTACATCATTAAACTCGAACTCATATCCACTGTCACCCATATACACTTCTGATTCTATCATATACTTTACATTTTTCCCATCCTCTTCAGCATTTTCACTGCTATTTTCCAGCAGCTCATCCTTTGTAAGGGTAGTAGGGAATGAAAAATGTACCTTTTTTGCTCCATCTATCATATATTCACTGATTTCAGCATTCATGGAAGCATCATAATCCGGCTGTGGTACATAGAGGTGCGAATATCTCACATATGAAAGCACACAGTCCTCAGCCTTCTGCTCGCTGTCAGTGAAATTACCAAATTTAAACTGCATTGTTACATAATCGTTGATAGATGCCTGATACCTCTCAGTTTCATAATTTACATTTACATTGTTGCCACTGTTGTTAAGGTCACTCTCATCAAATGGAATACCTGCATCTATAAGATCCTTGAGTGTTGATTCTCCTAATATGAGCTTCGTACCATTGTACACAAATGATCTGTTGTCCATATCTGCATATTTCTCGCTGAGTCCCTGCTCCAATGTGAAATCATCATATACCGGAAGCGTAAACTCCGTTGATTCATCATATGTATCAGCAATATCCTCCGTATCATCTGCCGATATATCAGCAGCATCTTCTCCTGTAGTATTTTCCTCCGTTACAGTTACCTGTTCTGTTGCCTCTGTCTTCTCTGTTTTGTTGTCCGACTCGTCTGTCCCACAGCCAACAAGAGACATTCCAAGTACTACTGTGACAAGTCCCAGCTGCAGCATCCTTCTGTTTTTCATATAGTATGTTCCTCCTTGATGAAAATATGTTTTCGGATTTATTATCACTTATCACCCGAAATCTGTCGAGGTTAGATCAGTAGCATCCATGCAACCAGTGGTAGCAATGATTGATTTTTGCAATTTTTATCACTTTTTATCAATCAATATATATTTTTTAATTTTCTCACTCCTCAGTGATGCTCATAAACCTTGTATATGTCTTAGGGTTCATTATCTCCGGAGAATCATCAGCAAATCCATTTATGCTGTATATATTGCCATCTTCAAGATCTGTATACGCATTAAAGTAATACGAAGTCTTCCTTGTGCCGTTCCGTATACGCAATATGGAATAGGCATAATAATAGTAAATTTTTCCCTTTTCCTCATACTGTCCTTCGGCTGTAACCTTGGAAATCCCGGCAGAGTTGCTGTCTTCTGCCATATCAGCTGCACTCTTCCATGTATACGGAATAACAGACACTATCACCTGTGATTTATCAGCCTCAGAATAATAAGATTTCCCAGTCTGATCATCTCTTAGAAGTATGAAATTCTCTGGAATTTCATAGGATACATATATATCTTCATTTGCAATGCTGTCCACAAGCTCTGCATCAGTATATTCTTCTTTCACGACATCTGAACTGAATGTGCCTGAATACCCATCTGCCTGCCAGTATGAGCCTGTCATATCATTTGTCTCATCCGTAGGAACTGCACTGGAAGTAACACAAGCTGCCTCATCAATGGCCTTTTCATACATATCATTTCTCGATGCAGTATCCATGGCAGCTATATCTGTTCCATCAAATCTTACCACTGTGAGAAACCGTTTATCATCTCCTGCATCTGAAATGAGCACACAGAAATATGAACTGTCATATTCAGCGCCACGTTCCTCCTTCATGCTCACTATATATCTTATATACTCCCTGTCATCCACACGAATCTTCTCGGGATACTGTTCCATCGTATAGCCGGATTCCTTCATATGTTGTACACGTCCGTCTCTGTCATTCCAAAAATCATCAGCAGAATCATCCTCAACATCTATCTGTACCAGATACTCGTCGGTACTTCTTATGTTGAGACAGCCACTTTCATGTATAATAGCTATTCCTGCTGGTTTTACGGAAAAAGCATATCCCTTAAATACGATATGCCACAGTTCAGAGTACAACGTCTCATCTTCTGTCTGATCATGGTTTTTCAGCTTGATTACGCCCATAAAATCCAAAGCAGCAGCTATTGCACCTGCAAATATAACGACAGATATAATCACATATAATACCTTTTTAAATTTCTTCATCCGCTTTTTCATCCTCAAGTATTATCTGAAGTATTTCCTCTTTCTTTATTCTTTGCATCTCGGATCCTGTAAGTATCAGAAGGATAATCATTACAATCACAAAAACCGCAACAAAAATCAGCGTCGACAGGCTGTAGTTCAAAAACAATCCTGAATTATCATTTCCTGTGTAACACTGTATATAATCTCCATCCCGTATTCCAGGCACATCAAGCCATACAGTATTCATTATCTTTCTTCCATCATCATCAAAATAACACAGATCAGCCTTTGTATACTGCTGATACACCTTCTCAACACGTACATTATCGTTTTTATCTTTATGGTTGCTCCACTCATTCCTGACAAACAACACTGCCATCATAACAATGGAAAATATACATATAACTGTCATAATTCCAAATATTACTTTAAGCCTCATGAACCGGTTCCTGCCTCGAAGATTTTTCATGTGCACTATATTGTCTGATGTTAGATTCTCCTGAGTCAGTTCACCCTGTTTTTTTCTTTCTTCTCCATATATAAGCTCATCCATCTGAACATCAAGTATCTCACATATACACACAAGTCTGTCAAGATCCGGATATGCCTTATCTCTCTCCCATTTGGACACTGCCTGTCTGCTTACACCTATCTTATCAGCAAATTCTTCCTGACTCAGTTCGGCTTTCTTACGATATTCCTGTATTCTGGATCCTATATACAACATCCTTTTTCCTCCTCTTAATAGTCGGCGTTTCTCTTAACTCTTCAAAATGAAACGGAGCCCCTGTCACTGCAACATAAAATGGCAAAGGACTCCTATGAAGTTTTCCATCAGTCCTCTTTTGTAGTAAAATTTGATGAGATACTTTGGTAATGAATCCATGTTTGTGACAACAAATGTGTACATGTAAACCATCTGGTTTTCCGGCTTTTCACCCTTGCATACCACACGCCTTTCATAAGGCCATCAGCCAGTTTCACAGCTATGCCGTAAATAATCATATATATTTAATTCTCAATACCCAACCACATCATACTTCGGATTGCTCTCCTGATCCTCATACATAACAACAAGCTTGTCCTCACATACCATAATTGAAAAGATGTAGGTCGGATCAGTATATGCAACCGATTCATAGCAATCCGCATATTGCTTTAGAACTTTTTCATTATTGCCATTCAAATCCGTCTGTATCAATTCTGTATTTCCATTTTCCTGTTTCAGATAAAACAGTTTATCACCATAGGAATTATACTCCAGAACGTGTTCCGATATTGTCGTATACTGTGTTTCATCGGACTCTTGTTTCTTGTCTGTTTTCTCACACTGTTTTAACGTATACTTCCCCTTCTCATCCGTACATAACAAATATCTGTTTCCATTTTTCCTGATACTTTTTTCACCATACTCATTATAGACAGCTTCCAGATAATAACTATCATCATCATAGATAATCTCAGCATAAAAATCCTTTGCACGACTATAAGTTTGGTCAATAAATTTTCCCAGATATAATTCCTTCTTATCTATATTTATCTGACTCTCTATTTTTACCCTATATACATCAAAATACTCATAGTCATCGTCTACAGGAGTCTCATAATAGAGATATCCATCTTTTATTGCGCAATAAAAAGCTGAATCTGTATATGGTTCATCTACATTTCCATTTTCCACATTTATCCGGCTTAAGAAATAAGCATCCTGTAAATAATATGTAAAATATACATATCCATCATAATAATCTAACCGGATGAGCCAGCCGGTTTCCTCGATGTCATCCATCTCCCAAGCCTTCTTGATCTCATCGAACGTAATGATCGTCGACATTTTGCCTTCTTTATCTACCTTGCAGATTGCATTCTCAGTTTTATGAAAGAAAAACAGTTCATCCCTATTTGCCACTGCACGCTCGTTGTAATTCATTACTTTATCCTCATATGCTGCATCCGGACCGTGTTCTTCTTTCGCATATGCACCATAGATTGCTTTGTAATTATTGTAAATAACAAAATTCTTCCCAACGAAAAATGCGGACACACACACGAACGCAATTCCCACAACCAGAGACGATATATGAACCGCTTTGCTCTCCTTATCAAACAAATTCTTATTTCGCCGATACTCGTATATTTGGATAAGCAAAACAATTATCATCACTGCTATTCGCACAAAATACAAAACTGTACTTTGTTCTGCATAGACATGTGCCTTAAAGCAATACAGATTGCTTATAAAATCGACAATCAAAACTGCAATTACTGTCACATCTGCAAACAAATCCAGACGCGCCGAAGTTTTTTCATTTACCTTCTGCATAATCCATGCCAGAATATAGCACACCAATGCGCAGGTAAATAACACTTCCAATCCTAGCCAGAAATTTGCACCATACACTTTAACAAAATCATCCAGATTGCAAAGTCTGGCATACTTCGTGTAAAAAGCAAGCCCAAATGGATATTCACCTCTCCACAATGGTGATGCACTAATTAACTGTTTCAATGCCTGACATGCCACAATCATTGCAATCAGACGTATAAACCATATTCTGTGATATGTGATTATTTTCTTCTGTTCATCTTCCAGCATTATACTCCCCATGTTTTCGTTCTTTTACTTCATTTCAATTTTTGTAACCATATCAAGTATACACAAAATACATATACTTGTCATTCACAAAATGGAGTCAAGCAAAAAAATCCCCTACACTCCATTATGAAGTATAGGGGATTCCTTTATTTGATTACGAAATCAAAATGTCTGCCATATGTGGTGTATCCTACTTATTAGCGATTGCAGCCTGAGCAGCAGCCAATCTTGCAATCGGTACACGGAATGGAGAACATGATACATAATCCAAACCAATCTTGTGGCAGAACTCAACAGATGAAGGATCTCCACCATGCTCACCACAGATACCAACATGCAGCTTAGGATTAACCGGCTTACCTAACTTAATAGCCATATCCATTAACTTACCAACACCGGTCTGATCCAATTTAGCAAATGGGTCATTCTCGAAAATCTTTGTGTCATAGTAAGCATTTAAGAACTTACCAGCATCATCACGAGAGAAACCGAATGTCATCTGAGTTAAGTCGTTTGTACCGAAGCAGAAGAAGTCAGCTTCCTTAGCAATTTCATCAGCAGTTAAAGCAGCACGAGGAATCTCAATCATAGTACCTACTTCGTACTCAAGCTTAACACCTGCTGCAGCGATTTCAGCATCAGCAGTCTCAACTACTACCTTCTTAACGTACTTTAATTCCTTAACTTCACAAACCAATGGAATCATGATTTCAGGCTTAACATTCCAATCCGGATGTGCCTTCTGAACTTCGATAGCAGCACGGATAACTGCCTTGGTCTGCATCTTAGCAATTTCAGGATAAGTTACAGCCAGACGGCATCCTCTGTGACCCATCATAGGGTTGAACTCATGCAAGCTTGCAATAATGTTCTTAATCTGCTCTACTGACTTGCCCTGAGCGTTAGCCAGCTTCTCGATGTCAGCTTCCTCAGTCGGAACGAACTCATGAAGAGGTGGATCCAGGAAACGAATGGTAACCGGGTTACCTTCCAGAGCTTCATATAATGCCTTGAAATCTCCCTGCTGATATGGAAGAATCTTATCCAATGCAGCTTCTCTTTCTTCTACTGTATCGGAACAAATCATTTCACGGAATGCAGCAATTCTGTCTTCCTCGAAGAACATATGCTCAGTACGGCAAAGACCGATACCTTCTGCACCAAGCTCACGAGCCTTCTTAGCATCTGCAGGAGTATCTGCATTTGTACGAACCTTTAATGTTCTGTACTTATCAGCCCAAGCCATAACACGTCCGAATGTACCAGCAATTGTAGCATCTACTGTTGGGATTACACCATCATAGATGTTACCGGTTGTACCATCGATGGAGATGAAGTCTCCCTCATGGAATTCCTTACCAGCCAATGTGAATTTCTTATTATCTTCGTCCATTGCGATGTCACCACAACCAGATACACAGCATGTACCCATACCACGTGCAACTACGGCTGCATGAGAAGTCATACCACCACGAACGGTTAAGATACCCTGAGAAGCCTTCATACCGGTAATATCTTCTGGGGAGGTTTCCAGTCTTACCAGAACTACCTTCTCGCCTCTTGCATTCCACTCTTCTGCATCTGCAGCAGTGAATACAACCTTACCACAAGCAGCACCAGGAGAAGCACCTAAGCCCTTACCCATTGGAGTTGCCTGCTTTAATGCAGCAGAATCAAACTGAGGATGTAATAATGTATCCAGATTACGAGGATCAATCATAGCAACTGCTTCCTCTTCTGTCTTGTGTCCTTCATCAACCAAATCACAAGCAATCTGTAAAGCTGCCTGAGCAGTTCTCTTACCGTTACGGCACTGCAGCATGTACAGCTTCTTATTCTCTACGGTAAATTCCATATCCTGCATATCATGGTAGTGATTCTCCAGAGTCTCACATACCTTGATGAACTCTGCATATGCTTCTGGGAATTCCTGCTCCATCTGAGCGATAGGCATTGGTGTACGAACACCTGCTACTACGTCTTCGCCCTGTGCATTCTTTAAGAACTCACCCATCAGCTTCTTCTCACCGGTTGCAGGGTCACGGGTAAATGCAACACCTGTACCAGACTCATTATTTAAGTTACCGAATACCATAGGCATTACGTTAACTGCGGTACCCCATGAATAAGGAATATCGTTATCTCTTCTGTATACGTTAGCTCTTGGGTTATCCCATGATCTAAATACTGCTTCGATAGCCAGCTTCAACTGTTCTACCGGGTCAGAAGGGAAGTCAGTACCTAACTGATTCTTATACTCAGCCTTGAACTGCTCTGCCAAAGTCTTTAAGTCAGATGCTGTCAACTCAACATCATACTGAACACCCTTTTCTTCCTTCATCTTGTCAATCAGCTGCTCGAAGTACTTCTTACCTACTTCCATAACAACGTCTGAGAACATCTGGATAAAACGTCTGTAAGAGTCATATACAAAACGCTCAAATGCAGGATCCGGATTACCAGCTATCATAGCTGCTACTACCTCGTCATTCAGACCAAGGTTCAAAATAGTATCCATCATACCAGGCATAGAAGCTCTTGCACCGGAACGTACAGATACTAACAATGGATTCTTCAGATCACCGAACTTCTTGCCGTTAATCTCTTCCATCTTCTTAACACCTTCCATAGCCTGAGCCATGATTTCGTCATTAATCTTACGTCCATCCTCATAGTACTGTGTACATGCTTCTGTAGTAATCGTGAAACCCTGTGGAACCGGAAGGCCAATTGTAGTCATCTCAGCAAGGTTTGCACCCTTACCACCAAGAAGATTACGCATTGTCATGTCGCCTTCGCTAAACATATAAACCCACTTGTTTGCCATTTGTTACTTACCTCCTAAGTGTTGATTATTCTGTCCCGTGCAAATCAGCACAGTCACTGAGAATTATTATAGCATAATTTCAACTTTTTTGAAGTCATTTTTGTGAAATATTTTAAATTTTACCTGCTTTTTTCCAGAAATTAAGAAAGATTGCATAAGTAAAAAGACCGATACTACGAAAGTATCGGTCTGAAAGGTGTAATCACACACACAATTTACTTAATTACTGTACAATTCTTCTTGCTCCAATCGGAGAAGTATAATACATATTTGAAATAATGATTCCTGTAGATTCTGTACTTGCATGCACAATCTGTCCACCGCCAATATACAAGCCTACATGTCCGGAATAGCAAATAATATCACCCGGCTGTACTGCATCCAGAGAAACCGCAGTACCCTGTCCCATCTGAACACCCGAAGAATGGCTCAGTGAGTATCCGAACTGTGCATACACTGCCATTGTAAAACCGCTGCAGTCAGTACCGTTTGTCAGACTGCTGCCTCCATATACATATGGATTTCCTACAAACTGGCAGGCATAATTTGCAATTTCCTGTCCCAATGCCGTACCCTCTGCTGAGGTGTTTACTGCCGGAATCACAGCCGCTTCACTATTCGACGACTGCTGCTTAGCAGATGCCTGACTTGCAAGCATTGCCTTAATCATTTCCTGTTCTTCTTCAATTGTCATAGCTTCCGGATAATTCCATCCGACTTCTACATATTCCCTTGCTACATATCCTGTAACATCTTCTTTATACTGAATTTCAACCCATTCATCAGTCTCACTCAGAATATCCAGCTCCTGACCGCCGTTTACAGAACCGATACATTCGCTTTCTGTACTCTGCTCCTGTCTTACATTCAATGCAGGAACCTCTACGGTTGCACAATACTTATAATTCTCTGTAATATATGCTCCGGCTTCATCTCCAAACATCAGATACTCATTTGCTACATATCCGACTACATTTCCGGATTCTACCTTGGTCCATTCCTCACCCTGTTCCAGAATGGTTGCTACTGCATACGGATACAGCTTACCTACAATTTCTGAATCTGTATTAGCCTCTGCTCTGACCCGAAGGCTTCCCTCTACATTGGCAACCACGCTGTTCTGCCATTCCGGATACTCACATACCGGTGCTTCTTCTGTCACATCCAATGCCTCTGCCAATACTCCTTCCGGACTGGCTGCCTCGGTTGCTTCTGCTTCTGCCGGTGCCTCACTGCTTTCCATCTTTAAGGTTACATCGGTTTCACTCAACTGCATTTCAGTTGCTTCTACATTCTCTTCTGCTACAGTTGCTGTTTCTATATAATTGACCTTCGGTGTTGCTGCATTTGTGCCGCATACTAAACCACTTCCCATGATTATCATAATTGCTGCACTTACTACTACCTTTTTCATATGTTACTCCTAATTTTCGTAATTATTACAAATTTGTTACAACTTGTTACGTTTGTATTCTAGCAAACCAATTGTTTTATGTCAACATTGTTTTACGCTTTTTTTACTTTTTTTTGTGAAATTGTTGCAAAAATGTGTTTTTACGATATAATTGTATTTAGTATACATGTAACAATATCATAAAAGACATGGGGGTTTGGCTATGCATATTAAAGATTTTTTTGACCTTTCATTATTAGAACAGATTCTGGATGACTGGTCTAAAGCCACCGGTATGGCAATTGTTGTGGTAGATGCAGAAGGTTCTGCCGTTACAAAGGAGATTGGCTATACCGATTTTTGTAAGAAATACGCTCCGGGCATTCCGGACGAGGCTTTACGCAGTTCCAGCAATGCTACCACAGAGATTACCTGCTTTTCACATGAGGGTCTTACCTGGTTTAGTGTTAATATTGAAATCGACGGTACTTATTTGGGAAAACTTATTGGTGGACAGGTACTTACCACAGAGCCGGATGAAGAACAGGCAAAGAACAAAGCAGCCGATATGGGAGTACAGCCGGATACATATTGGAATGCTTTACAGCACGTACCGGTTAAATCCGATTCTGCCATTCGAAGTGCCGCAAAGCTTCTGGGCAATACAGTTAATTTAATTGTAGGCTTTGAGTTTAAAAAATCAACCAGCAACGGATTAATCAACACATTAGAGGATGACATTGCACAAGCGGCTGACTTAATTGAAGAAATCAATGAAAAATCTCTGGCATTGGACAAGATTGAAAGCAAACAGAAAATCCTTTCTCTGAATGCTTCGATTGAAGCAGCAAGAGCCGGTGAGTTTGGTCGCGGCTTCGCCGTTGTTGCTTCTGAATTTGGAAAATTGGCAGTCAACTCCGGTGAAATCAATCGTTCCATCAAGTCTTCCTTAAAGACCTTAACGACTGTTATTGAGGAAATGGAAGCTTCCTCTCAGAAATAAGTTATGGCATAATTATTTCTAACGAATATAAATAATAACAAACAAAGAAAACGGAGCTGTTCACATTTCCTGTGTCGGCTCCGTTTTCTTCGTTTCTTCTTTTCTTACTATATTAGAACGCCATTTTTTCCTCAAAGTACGCTTTCAGGTCTTCAATCTTAACGCGTTCCTGTTCCATGGTATCTCTGTCACGTACGGTAACTGCTCCGTCATTTTCTGATTCAAAATCATATGTGATACAATATGGAGTACCAATCTCATCCTGTCTGCGGTAACGCTTACCGATATTACCGCGGTCATCATATTCGCAGTTATAGGTCTTTGACAATTCTGTATATATCTTCTCTGCACCCTCAGCCAGCTTCTTAGAAAGCGGAAGCACACCAATCTTTACCGGTGCCAATGCCGGATGGAAATGAAGAACTGTACGGACATCACCGCCCTCTAACTCTTCTTCATCATATGCACTGCACAAAAATGCCAAGGTTACTCTGTCTGCACCCAATGATGGCTCTATTACATATGGAATATATTTTTCTTTCTTCTCATCATCAAAGTATTCCATCGGTTCTCCGGAAGTCTTCTGATGCTGTGTCAAATCATAATCGGTCCGGTCTGCAATTCCCCACAGCTCGCCCCAGCCAAATGGGAACAGGAACTCAATATCGGTTGTACCCTTACTATAGAAGCACAACTCTTCCGGTGAATGGTCTCTGGCTCTCATTTCTTCTTCCTTCATACCCAGATTCTTTAACCAGTCAATACAGAACTGTCTCCAATATGCAAACCACTCCAAATCCGTTCCCGGCTCACAGAAAAATTCCAGCTCCATCTGTTCAAACTCTCTGGTTCGGAATGTAAAGTTACCCGGAGTAATCTCATTTCGGAAGGACTTACCAATCTGACCGATTCCAAATGGAATCTTCTTTCTGGAGGTTCTCTGCACATTCTTAAAATTAACAAAAATACCCTGTGCGGTTTCCGGTCTTAAATATACTGTATTCTTTGCATCCTCGGTTACACCCTGGAAGGTTTTGAACATCAGATTAAACTGACGAATATCTGTAAAATTATGCTTACCACAGGTCGGACAAGGAACCTGATTATTCTCAATAAAATCCATCATCTGATTCTGGTCCCAGCCGTCCACAGAACCACCCAAATCCATTCCATGTTCCTCGGCATAGTCTTCAATCAGCTTATCTGCACGAAACCGTTCATGACACTCCTTACAATCCATCAGCGGGTCTGCAAAGCCTGCCAGATGTCCGGAAGCTACCCATGTCTGCGGATTCATCAGAATTGCACAATCCACACCTACGTTATACGGATTTTCCTGAATAAATTTCTTCCACCATGCACGTTTTACATTATTCTTTAATTCTACACCCAGATTTCCATAATCCCATGTATTTGCTAATCCACCGTAGATTTCAGAACCCGGATATACGAATCCTCTTGCTTTTGCCAATGCAACAATTTTGTCCATAGTCTTTTCCATGTGTTTACCTCTTTCATCTCTTTATTTTTCAGTTCATGTCCAACTGTTTATTTCAAAATCAGAACCGCATCTCCCTCACCGGAAATAGTATAAGTACCGTCCTGCTCTGTCACAAAGCTGTTATAATACAAAACTTTTTTCTTCGATATAATATTCATGGCATCGCACACCTTCAATACCTGTAAGTCCGCTTCATGAATATCAGCCGCTGCTACCGAGCTACCGTCTGCCGTAGAGATAAAGCTTCCGGAGATTGTCGTATCCGAAAGTTCGACAAACTCGTAATCTGTATGGTTAAAACCGTTATAATCCTTCATTCCCGAATATGTTAATTGAAGCTTTCCTACATTATTATCTGTATCGAGCCGATTCATCACAACACAGTTTTCCCCGTTTTTATCATTATACGCTGTTATTTCGTCTGTAATAAATGTTTCCAAATCCGTCATGCTGTAATTCCCGTCTGAATAATCCTCTACCGAAACATCTACAATTGTGCCGTCCTTCTTAATGGTCATGGTGTTTTCTGATATAGAATCAAGATTATAACCGCAGCCGGTCATAGCCATCAATCCTACCAGCAGACCCGCCAGCAGACATTTGTGTCTCATTCCATTACCCTCCTCATTTATAGAGTCCTTAACCTAATCATTGTAACTGCTATTCTGTAAGATTGCAAGATAGAGAATCAAGAAAATCTGCCGATTTAAATGTCCTATCCACATATTCTGTTATAAATTTTTGACAAATCCCGGAAAGCTCCTCCTGTACCTCTGCCGATACCCGGAAGGTGTATAATTTTTCCAGAGAGCTGCTTAATATGTATTGAAGTGTATACACCGTAGAAGATGCTAACAGTTCATTCATATCATATTCCGGTTCGCAATGGTCCACACATACCAGCCCCCCCTGTCTTGCCCGAAACACATAGCCGGTTCCCTGATTTCCGCATTTCACACAAGAAAACACCTGCATTTCTTCTCCATCTAATGCAAGTGAACGAATTTCAAATATTCTGCGAATCAATTCCGGCGGCACCTGCTTCTTCACCAATGCCCGCAATGTTATATAAAGAAGCTTTAGCTGCTCCCTGCCATCCAGGTTTTCCTGTGTAAAATAGTCTGCCATTTCACAAAAATAAGTACCGTAACCGATTCCGGAAAGGTCTGTTTTTAATTCATCAAAATAATTACCGACCTCCACATTTTGAATGCGGTATGCATCTCTTCCGGAATATAATGTAAAGCTTCCATAGGTAAACGGCTGGCAGGAGGCGGTCCATGTGCTTCCGGTTCGTCTGGCTCCTCTGGCAAATGCAGAGATTTTTCCCCGCTCCTTTGTCAGTATCACCAGTCTTCGGTCATAATCTCCTACCTGACTGGCACTCAGCACCATTCCTGTCACTTGTATCTGCACACCCTTCACCTGCCATTCTGCTTTGCATCCATTTAGTTCTGTCAGGATTCTCTCTGATCATAGCCAAAGTTCTTCAATAAATATTCGCTGTCCCGCCAATCCTTCTTCACCTTAACCCATAGCTTCAGATTCACCTTGGTATCCAACAGCTTTTCCATATCCACTCTTGCCTGTGTTCCTATTTTTTTAAGCATGGCTCCCTGTTTTCCGATAATAATGCCCTTATGCGAATCCCGCTCACAGATAATGGTTGCATCAATATCCACGATGTTTCCGTCCGGACGGTCCTTCATTCTTTCAATTACCACCGCGATTCCATGTGGTATCTCATGCTCCAGACAACGCAATGCCTTTTCACGTATAATCCCCGCCATAATCTGCCGCTCCGGCTGGTCTGTAATCGTATCTTCATCATAATACTGCGGTCCTTCCGGTAAATACTTCAATATCTTATGAAGTACCTCCTCCGTATTACGATTCCGCAATGCAGACACTGGAATAATTGCATCAAATGCATAGGCTTCCTGATAGGTTTTCACCGCCTGCTCAACAGCTTCCTTCTCAACCGTATCAATCTTATTAATAATCAGAAGTACCGGTGTATGTACCTTCTTTAACCGTTCTATAATTGCCTGCTCTCCGCGTCCGATATAGGTAGTCGGCTCCACCAGCCACAAGACCACATCCATTTCGCTGAGTGCGGTATCCACTGCACTCAGCATATATTCTCCTAATTTATTCTTTGCCTGATTAATACCGGGCGTATCCAGAAATATAATCTGCCCCTGCTCACAGGTATAAACCGTCTGTATCCGGTTCCGGGTTGTCTGTGCTTTATTACTGGTAATTGCTATCTTTTGTCCAATTAAATGGTTCATCAATGTAGACTTCCCCACATTCGGTCTTCCGATAATCGTTACAAATCCTGATTTGAATTTCTGCTTCATACTTCGTTCCTTAAAACCTTCCACTGCTTTTGTCTAAAATACACTGCGAATTTCTTTGAAATGCTCTGCTTCCTGCTGTATTTTCTTTTCATTACCGATAGCACATATCACATCCGAAGAAACTACAGACTGCACCAGTTGCGAAAGTCCCCGAATCGTTGCCTGATTCGTTTCCAGTAATTCATTTCTTCTCTGCTGACGGTATTCATCCGTAATACCTGCCAGATACAGTCCAAAATCACGTTCTCCCCTGTCATACGCATTTAACGGAATATCGGCACTTCCGATGGTTCCGATAATATACTTCGTCATATCCCGGTCATCTGCCTGAAAATTAGCCACATACTCTGCCGCTCTCTGATATACCTCATAGGTCTCCATCAGATTCGGGTCCCGGTAAGAGGTCAGATAGCTGTTACCGTTATCCCCAAATGCACACATACAACCATATGCACCGCCTTGTACCCGGACATTAATCCAGAGATAATCATACGAGAAAATGGTTTCCAGTACCCGCAAGGCTCCGCTTACCTCATATCCCTGCTTCTTATAATTTCCGGCAGTTGCCACATACTGCACCTGACTGGCTGTTTTAAAGCCTTCATTTCTGATAACCGGCTTCCATGACTCCTCTACCGGATTCTGTTTTCTGGTTGACAGATATATTGAGAACAAGGTTACATTCATACCGATTGCCTCTTCTACATTTTCTTTACCGGTATAAGAAATAATCAGATTCTCCTTATGCAGTATTTCTTCCAATACCTCCTGCAAACGTGTGACAAGCTCCTGCTTTCTTTCATCAAAGTTCTGATTCAAATCATCGATAAATTCATAATAATCGATTCCCTTTGCTTTCTCCTTTACATAATTGTTACGAGAAATATAGGACATAGCTCTGGCTGCCGTTGTTGCATGACCGCGGCTAACCAAATCCGGCTTCATGGAGGTTCGGATTTCAGCTATGATTTCCTTTAAACGATTCGTATCCGTAAGCTTAGAACGTACCAGCAGTTCCTCTATCAGCTTAAAGGTATCATCTATCTGATTATGCAGCATCTTTGCCTTCACATCAAAGGTCGGAAGATAACCGTCTGCTTCCAGATTGCCGCGTACATCAAAGCTGGTTGTAATGCTTCCGGATTTTAACCGAATCTCACTGGTCAGCTCATTGTATGTGTAACGCTCCGTATCAATCATTCCCAGAATCCTAGCTAACAGATTTGCATAAGGAAGCAGTTCTATCGATACCTTATCCAACTTAAAGCACAGATGTATATATGCGATTCCGTTCGTTTCAATCGGATGCACCACAACCGGGATTCCGACTAACTCCTGCTCTATGTTCTCCTGCTTCTGTATCTTCGGTTCAATATCCGAAATTTCCAGCAACGGGATCTTCCGAATATCCGCCTCACTTGACGGCTCTGCCTGATAAGCTTTTAAGGCTTTTGTATCTGCAATCAGCCGTTCCAATTCCTGCTCATTCAGGGTCTTCTTATACTCTGCCAGCTTTGCCGCAGTCTCTGATTCCTGTTTTTCATTTAAGCCATGCTCCGGCTTTAAAACAACTATGCTCTTATGCGTATTATTCAGAAAATATGTCTGAATGGTACGTTCAAAATAACCGTTTTCCAGTCCCCGCTTCATAAATTCCAGCGTTTCGCTGACCTCAATATGAATAAATGGTGACATATCATCATACAGCCAACTGTCAAATGCCTTTAAGCCATACATCAGTCCCTTCGGATACCTTCCGAAATCAGACTCCCGTAATTGAAATTCCAAATGATTCAAGGCTGCCTGCATTGCCTTCTTTGGCACACCGTTTTTGCATAATTCTTCCAGTGTATTCTGAATCACCTGTTCAAACTTCTCCCGCTCTGCCTCATTTGCATTATGTGCAATAATTGAGAAAATCGGCTGCTGAATGGTGCTGTCATAGGAGGATTCTATATCCTTTCCGATTCCTGCCTTAATCAGTGCCTCCTTTAGCGGAGCCCCCGGCACATCCAGCAATACAGACTGTAATAGCTGCATGGCAATATTTAATTCCGGATCCAGACTGGTTCCGATCACCACATTATAGGACAGGAATGTATTATCCTCTAATTCCTCATCCTCTGCCAGCGAATAGGAATACGTCTGTACCTTCGGTCCCGGATATGCAAGCTGCATATGAATCTTAGAATCTACCTTCTGGTAATCGTAGTGACTTAAATATTCTCTGTCGATAAACGCTAATTTTTCTTCCACATCCATGTTGCCGTACAGATAAATATAGCTGTTGGACGGATGATAGTACTTTCGGTGAAAATCCAGAAATGCCTCATAGGTCAACTGTGGAATTGCGGTCGGCTCACCGCCCGACTCACAGGCATATGTGGTATCCGGAAGCAGGGACATCTGAATCAGACGTGCCAATTGCTGATTTGGGTCTGAATATACACCCTTCATTTCATTATATACAACTCCATTATAGGTAAGGTCACCATCCAGACTCTCTAATTCATAATGCCAGCCCTCCTGTTTCATAATCTCCTCATGAATATAGATATTCGGATGAAATACGGCATCCAGATATACATCCATCAGATTCTGAAAGTCCTTGTCATTATAGCTGGCAATCGGATATACCGTTTTGTCAGAATAAGTCATTGCATTTAAAAATGTGTTCAAAGAACCCTTTGCCAATTCCACAAACGGGTCCTTGGCAGGGAATTTTCTGGAACCGCATAACACAGAATGCTCCATAATATGCGGCACTCCCGTATCATCATTCGGTGGTGTCCGAAATCCGATTGTAAACACCTTATTGGTATCCTCATTGCTGATAACCACAACTCTCGCTTTTGTCTTTCTATGCCGATATATATATCCCGTTGCCGCTAATTCCGGTATTGTTTCCTGCATCAATAAATCATATGCACCCATTCGCTTCATCCGTATTCCTCCTGTTATGCTTCTATCTATTATTTATTCCGATTATACTGCTACTATCACAACCTATATCCTACCATGTTTTTCCATGATTGGCAAACCGATTACACCCATATAAACTATATTATTTGAATTTTCTTGCAACACCATACACCTTATTTTACACTATTAAGTATAACCGGATAATAAAGCTAACACTTATGGACTTTTAAGCAACCGGTTACGCTTTATATCAAATAAAAACGGGAGGTATTTTCTATGAAAATAAAAATTAAAACCAAAAACAAAATACGAAGCAAATCAACAAAACGATTCTTTGCCGCTGCTTTACTCGGCACTTTAACCCTGTCTCTCTTTGGCTGTCAAACATCCCCTGCACCGCTCACCATTCACAGTGAGAATCTGACAGATACTGTAACAGCCGAGACTGTCACCGGAAAGGAAGCGGATGCTGCATTCTGCCAATCCACCTCTGACTTTTCTATCCGTTTATTTCAGGCTGCATTAGCAGAAACCGAAACCAGCGGTGAGAACCTCCTTCTTTCTCCGGAATCCGTTCTGTCTGCCTTAGCCATGACCGCAAACGGTGCCGACAGCTCCACACGGACCGAAATGGAGCAGGTGCTATGCGGCGGTATGCCCATAGATGAGTTCAATCCTTATATGTATAGCTTTCAGAATCGTCTGACCTCCGATGAAGCTGTTACCTTTCATCAGGCAAATTCCATCTGGATTCGCAATCAGGAGGATGTTATTCAGATGAAAGAGGATTTTCTCCGGACAGACAAAAATTATTATGGGGCTGATGCTTACTATGCTGCCTTTGACGACCAGACCGTTCAGGATATTAATTCCTGGGTACAGAAAAACACCAATGACATGATTCCTTCTCTGTTGCAGGAGCCTATTCCGGATGACATTGTGCTTTACCTCATAAATGCTCTTGCGTTTGAAGGTGATTGGGAAACTCCTTATACAGAGGACCAGATTGCAGAGGACCGTATCTTTACCAATTATGATGGGGTAGCCGAGACTGTCACCATGTTAAACAGTGACGAGAGTGTATACCTGAAGGATAAACACGCTACCGGCTTTCTAAAATATTATAAAGGTGCCAACTTTGCATTTCTCGCACTTTTGCCGGAGGAGGGGATGACACCGGAGGAATATGCCGCTACGCTAACCGGGGATTCCTACTTAAGCCTGTATCAGAACCGGGAGAATCGGGAAGTTCTTGTTCAGTTGCCGGAATTTACCTATGATTATTCCACAGAATTAAGCAAGGCTTTGTCCGATATGGGAATGTCCGAGGCATTTGATGCGTCATCTGCTGACTTTTCCAATATGGCATCTACCAACACCGGTTATCTGTCTATTAACCGTGTCCTTCACAAGACCCACATTGAAGTAGACCGCACCGGTACAAAGGCAGCCGCTGTCACCGCCATAGAAATGACAAACGAAAGCTGTGCCATAGACACCGAAACTCCTCCGTCTGTGATTCTGGACCGTCCTTTTGTCTATGCAATCGTTGATACAGAAAGTGGAATGCCAATCTTCTTAGGTATCGTAAATACTATTGAATAGTCGGTCAATACGATCTTCATGGTGAATATGGACTCTTTACATCTTTGCAAAGTCTGTTATAATTAGTAAGATATGGTTTTATACATAATCCGACATATTACATAAGCAATGCTGACACAATACCGTCGGAAGAATAAATAAAAAGGAGTCACAACCATGAGTCACACAATTGAAATCCGGTGGCATGGCCGGGGCGGTCAGGGTGCCAAGACTGCAGCACTTTTGCTGGCAGACGTGGCATTCAAGACCGGTATGCATGTTCAGGGCTTTCCTGAATACGGACCAGAACGTATGGGAGCACCCATTACCGCGTATAACCGAATCAGCGATGCTCCTATTCGGGTCCATTCCAATATTTATACCCCTCAGTATGTAGCAGTCGTAGATGAAACGCTGTTAGAATCGGTAGATGTTACAGCAGGATTACAGACAGACGGTGCGATTATTATTAATACCTCCCGTCCGAAATCTGAAATAATTCCTCATTTGAAGGGCTATGCAGGAAAGGTCTATACCATTGATGCCCATAAGATTTCTATGGCAACTCTTGGTAAATATTATCCAAACTCTCCTATGCTGGCAGCGGTTGTTGCCATTACCAAAGTAATGGAGAAGGAAGCCTTCCTGCGGGAAATGGAGTTATCCTTCCAGCACAAATTTGCGAAAAAACCGGAGGTTATCCATGGCAATATGGAAGCTCTGAAAATGACCTTCAAGGAGGTGCAGTAACATGGCAGCAACAGATATTTCAAAAATCACAGAAAAAAGTAAATGGCAGGATATTACGCCCGGCAATCAAATCTACGGTGCCGGAACCTCCAAGGAATTTAAAACAGGTGAATGGAGAACCCAGACCCCTGTATGGGTAGAGGACAAGTGCAAGCAATGTCTGTTATGTGTTCCGGTATGTCCGGATAGTTCTATTCCGGTTAAGGATTGTGAACGCTTAGACTTTGACTATGACCACTGCAAGGGATGCGGCATTTGTGCCAAGGTTTGTCCATTTGATTCAATTGATATGAAGGAGGGTCAGTAATATGTCGATTCGCGAACGTTTATCCGGTAATGAGGCAATTGCACTGGCAATCAAACAGATTAATCCGGATGTTATGCCTGCATTTCCGATTACACCATCCACCGAAATTCCACAGTTTGTAGCAAATTATATTGCAAACGGCAAAATGGATACGGAATTTATTCCGGTTGAGAGTGAGCATAGTTCTATGAGTGCAACGGTAGGTGCTTCTGCTGCCGGTGCCAGAGCTTTGACCGCAACCTCCTCTTGTGGTATGGCATTGATGTGGGAGGAGCTGTATGTGGCTGCTTCTAACCGTCTGCCGTTGGCCTTAGCCTTGGTAAATCGTGCCTTGTCCGGTCCGATTAATATTAATTGCGACCATTCCGACAGCATGGGTGCCAGAGATTCCGGCTGGCTACAGATTTATGCAGAAAATAATCAGGAAGTATATGACAATATGATTCAGGCATTCCGTATTTCCGAGCATAAGGATGTACTGCTTCCAATCATGATTTGTCAGGATGGCTTCATTACCAGTCATGCAGTAGAAAACATTGAATTACTGGAGGATGAGGTTGTTAAGAACTTTGTCGGCGAATATGAACCGGAAAATTATCTGCTGAATGCAGACCAGCCAATGGCGGTCGGTCCGTATGCCGTTTCTAATTATTATATGGAAACAAAGATGGGTCAACGTACTGCCATGCATCATGCAAAGCAGGTGATTTTAGACGTTGCAAAGGATTTTGAAGCAATTTCCGGCAGACACTATGGCTTCTTTGAAGAATATCAATTAGAGGATGCCGACTATGCCGTTTTAATTATCGGCTCTGCTGCCGGCACCTGTAAGGATGCCATAGACCTTCTCCGTTCCCAAGGAAAGAAGGTTGGTCTTTTAAAACTGCGTGTATTTCGTCCGTTCCCGGCAGAGGAGATTGCCACTGCACTCTCTCACTGCAAATCCTTAGCGATTATGGACCGGAGCGACAGCTTTAACGGAAACGGCGGTCCGTTAGGTGCAGAGGTATCCCAAGCCTTATACAATGCCCATGCTTCTGTTCTGGCAGTAAATTATATCTATGGTCTGGGCGGCCGTGATATTCGTGTTGAAGATTTTGAAGATATTTTCCAACGTCTGGAGACCATTGCTGCTAACGGACAGATTACCGACCAATTCGACTACATTGGTCTGCGAAAATAAGGAGGGACGTATTATGGCTACAAAATATAATTTCAAGCAAGAAATGAATAAGCCGGAGCGTCTGGCTCCGGGACACAGAATGTGTGCAGGCTGCGGCGGAACCATTGCAGTTCGTGCCGTTCTTCGTGCATTACATGAAGGTGATAGGGCTGTCATCGGTAATGCAACCGGTTGTCTGGAGGTTTCCACCTTTATGTACCCGTATACCGCATGGGAAGACAGCTATATCCATAACGCATTTGAAAATGCAGGTGCTACCCTATCCGGTGTTGAAACTGCATACCATGTACTGAAGAAAAAAGGAAAAATTGATGATACCTATAAGTTCATTACCTTCGGTGGTGACGGCGGTACTTATGACATTGGCTTCCAGTCCTTGTCCGGTGCGATGGAACGCGGACATGATATGGTCTATGTCTGCTATGATAACGGTGCTTATATGAATACCGGTATCCAGCGTTCTTCAGCTACTCCAAGATTTGCAGATACCACCACGACTCCGGTTGGTTCCCAATCAAACGGAAAGCTGCAGGGAAGAAAGGATTTAGCTTCTATCATTGCCGCTCATAATGTTGCCTACGTGGGACAGACGACCTTCCTTGGTAACTTCAAGGATATTCATACCAAAGCAGAAACTGCTATCTATACACCGGGTCCTGCATTTCTGAATGTTATGACTCCTTGTCCGAGGGGCTGGAGGTATGATGCCAGTGATATTATGACTATCTGTAAATTAGCAGTTGAGACCTGCTATTGGCCGCTCTTTGAAGTCATTGATGGAAAGTGGATTCTAAATTACGCACCAAAGAACAAGCTTCCTATCGAAGACTTCCTGCGGGTTCAGGGACGCTTCAAGCATCTGTTTAAGCCGGGCAATGAGCATTTAATTCAGCAATTCCAAGAAGAAGTAGACCGTCGTTGGGAGGACTTACAATATAATTGTTCCAGAAACTAACCGTTCCTTCTGTTAAATTACATTAAGCCGGCAGGAAGTCATTCGATTTTGAATGACTCCCTGCCGGCTTTTATTTCATTTTTCTATATATCTATATATTTGCTTCATCCAGCGGACGGTTCAGCTCCTCCGTCCCCCGCAGCACAAATCTTCCATGCTCCATAATCGGAACCTCTGTACCATCGGGATGAACTGACACAATGCTTCCAATCTCCTCATACGGAATGGTAATGTCCGTATGGCAGTTAAAATATGCTTTGCTCTCATCTTCCTTCCGCAAAATAGAACACTCATTATCCTTTGCAACTATTTCCTTGCCATCCGGATTAAATAACCGGTTTTCTTCGCTATAGCTGTAACAGGTATCTCCGATTGCAAAATGAGGCCCCATTTTCTCCACAATCAAAATCGGAAGCTTATATACGATTTGATATTTATTTGCCATAACATATGCAGTGGTATTCGTACCGATTGCAAATTCTCCTATCGGCAGTGTATCACGATTCAACAATAAATTCTCTTTCACATACCGTATGTTTTCTTCCTGTGTCTGAAAATTCTTACAGGTATATCCACATACCATACCGTCTTTGAATTGCAATTCCAAGTCCACATACTTTAAGTCATTTAAGAATACTTCACTGACATGCAGGGTTCCGCCGGTTCCGGTTAATCTTGGGGAAGTAAATACCTCACCTACCGGTATATTTACATCTGCCAGACAATTCTCGAAGTTCGTTTCCTTCTCCGGATGCTCCAGATGATGCATCATAACCTGAATGTCCGTATGGTTCTTTCCTTCTCCGAACACCTTTACCGATTCTGCCAGATTTAGCTCGTCAATCAGCACCTCCTGTATGTTACGGTACAGCTTTTTATCCAATGTATTTACCTTTACGGTTTCCTTAAATATCTCCTCAAAATTATCACCGATTTCCGGTGTCGGATATGCTATAATCGTAAAGCTGTATTCCTCACGGTTTACATAGCGGTTCACAATCTTGCTCGACTGTGTCCGGTACTCTACAGACAATTCCTGCTGCTTCTTTGAAAGTGTAATTGCCGCCGGCTTCTGTATCGGTTCAAACGGTGTCTCACCAAAGGTTTCAATAACTGCCGGACCTGCATAGCCTGCAACATATGCCTTCTCTGCTTCGTATACCTGTGCCAGTACTTCAAGCTTTCGTTCCATGAAATTCCTATCCAGATAGATTCCTTCGTCCTGTCGATGGTCATATTCATATTGGCGGTTTACAGAGGTTGCCTTGATTCCGTTTCTACGATTCTGAACCTGATTGATACGGCTTACTGCCGGTCTGAAAATGACAGGCTCCAGCCCAAGCTCCCGAAACTGCTTAATTGCTGCCCGAATCATACGCTCCTGTCCGATTACATAATGCAGATTCACATACTGCTTCTTACTAAGGTCAATTCCCGCAATCTGAAAGCCTTCCCGATACCCATCCGTATAGGTAAATGCCAGTGCCTCTATTTCCTCCTGTGGCAATTCATTCAGATAGCGTGCTGTCCGCAAATCATACTCTGAAATATATTCTCCATAGCTGTATAAATATCGCAAATCCTGCAAATCCGCCTGTTCCGCAATGGCAACACAGCTTCCAGCTTGAGGATTATATTGCTCTGCAACACGTGCCGGCACCAATACATCGCAATAGTCATAATAAAAATAATAAAGAACCTTTCGCACCTGCTGTGGCTGCAGCTCCTCCTGCTCCTCAAACAAATTATAGATTTCAATTAAAAGCTCCATAAATATTGTGCATTCCAGCCAACGGTTCTCTCTGGCATAAACCAAACAGCCTCTTACCTCTGTATAAACAAATGACAGAATCACACCATATTCTGCCCCCAGTGTTTTCTCTGCATACTCCGGATTCGCATAACTGGCAACATATCCCTCCGGCAACAGTTCTCCATATATACGCCGGTTCCATTCCTCTAATTCCTTCTGCGTATATGCGGTTACGTGCTTCGTCATTTCCGCATATATTAATGCATCCTTCAAATATTCCGCAAGTCTTCGGAAATAAAATAAGAACGGCTGTGCCACTGTCTCTTCCTCTTGAAACTCCATAATCCGTTCATAAGACAATGTAAACCGTTCCCGTATATCTTCTCCTATTTGTTCGCAGATTCGTTCATCCATGTATCTTCCGCCTTTCTGTCATCACTCATAGTCTTATAGTTCTATCATTCCCGGAACTACGTTCAGCCAAACAGGATTCCCAACAGAATAATCAATATATTAATTGCCAGCAGGACTATATTCATCATCGTGCCTACACGTTTAAATGTATCGATGCTTTCCTCATCCTTCCAGCTTATAACTGCAAAAAACAATCCTACCGCAGAAAATAAAAGGGCTGCCAGTCCCATATAGCCAACCAGCCCTCCTGCCTGCCCTTTTGTCTGAATCGTAAACACACCTTCACCTATCAGCAGCACCAGCACCAAAACACCAAGCCCGGTAGCCACCAAGCCATCCATGGAATGTTTTAATTCCTGATATTTATATAATTTATGTTTTCTCTTGGACATCCCGATACCTCCTTCGGTCTAATGCACGCAATATCCGATAACACAGATACCCGATTGCACCCCCGCAGGTATTCAAAATCAAATCATCTACATCAAATACGCCAACTTTAGTAATTAATTGCACTACTTCAATAGACAGACTAAACAAAAATGTATACAATACCGCGATTCCAAACCCTGTCTTTTGATTTCGTGCCCATCTTATCAATGCTCCAAACGGAATAAATGCGACTACATTTCCAATCAGATTCACAAACACATCCATAAAATGAATACTTCCATGATTCATGATGCTATGTATAAATCGCATTATTTCCCTAAATGGAATCAAGTTATACCGGTAATCTGTATATCCTTGTCTTCTTCCATATATATCACTTAATAGTAAAAAATACACAATTGCAATCACATACAGTATAAATAAGCTTAAACACAGTACGCGAAATCTTTTTCTACTATCCATGCTTCCTATTCCTTAAAATGTCAATCTGCTCTTTGACTTAATCAACTTAGCTCCGTTTACAATCAATAACACACCAATGGCAATTCCGGAACAGATTGCAGCGATGCCAAGCACCAAAGTTCCGATTCCGACATTTGACATTGTCTTATAAGTCATTTCTTCCATCAGCTTCCCTCCTATTTTACGCCATATGTTTCATAATATGCATCAATTGCTGCCTTAATATTATCATCTATCACTATCTTTCCCTGACATGGCTTATTGTATAAGCATTCTACCACATCCTGCATAGATACAATTGCATTGGTGTCAAAGCCGTAGGTTTCCTTAATTTCCTCTAAGGCACTTACCTTACCGCCCAATCCGACTTCCATTCGGTTCAGGGAAACCATAAGCCCTATAATCGTAACATTGGCAGCTCCCCGTACCTTTGGAACGGTTTCCTCCATGGACTTTCCGGAGGTTGTCACATCCTCTATCATAACAACCCGGTCTCCGTCCTTGAGCTTACTGCCCAGAAAGCTTCCTTTATCTGCTCCATGGTCCTTTTCTTCCTTACGATCCGAACAATACCGAATCTCTTTTCCATACAGCTTTGCATATGCTACCGCTGTTACAACACTAATCGGAATCCCCTTATAAGCCGGTCCGAACAATACATCAAAATCATCCCCGTAGGTTTCATGAATTGCCTTGGCATAATACTCACCCAGCTTCATAAGCTGTGTTCCTGTCACATACGCTCCTGCATTCATAAAAAAAGGTGATTTTCTGCCACTCTTTAATGTAAAATCTCCGAACTTTAATACTTCACTTTCTACCATAAATTCGATAAATTCCTGCTTGTACTGTTCCATCTATTATCGTTCTCCTTATCTATACATTCTGTTAGGATTATTTCACAAATATTCTTTTCGATTTTATCACATTTTCCTGCTATATTCAATCGGTTTCAGAGCTTCTTTCTATCTGCCCAGTAATCTTTTTCACACAAATTATACACGTAGGTATCATATAACAGCAAGCCGATACCCATGCCGCCTGGTCGGTAAAACAAATCGCCGTAAAGCCCAATACCCCGACAAGGCTTCGACTAACAACGATTCTCGCAATCATTTCCGTTACTCCGGAAAAAACAGCTCTTCCCGAATATCCAAGTCCCTGCGTACACATTCTGCATACATTCAAGATTCCGAGGGTCCAGAAGAAATATCCCATACACCTCAGATACTTCTCCGCTGCATCCAGAATCGCAGTTTCCTCCGGACTAATAAACATCATCGATAATGTGCGTCCTGCAAATATCATAATCAAACCGGCTGCCAATCCATACAAAACTCCAACCATAATGCCCTGCCATATGCCCTGTCGGATTCGTTTTGGCTTGCCTGCACCCAGATTCTGTCCACAAAATACAGATACCGCCGTTGCTATGGCATCAAACGGACAAATCAGAAATTGTTTGATTCGCATGCCTGCTGTAAAACCAGATACATAAACACTGCCAAGCCCGTTATTAGCAGACTGCATAACCATACTTCCGATTGCCGTAATGGAATATTGCAGTCCCATCGGGACACCCATCACTATCATGGTCTTTATACCATTGCCAGTTATACGACAATCCTCCCGCTTCAAATGCAGAAGCGGCACTTTCCGAATAATAAAAATCAAGCACAAAACACTGCTGATTGCCTGTGCTGCAATGGTTGCTATTGCTGCTCCGGCACAACCCCATTGCAAAACCAAAATACAGAAGAAATCCAAGCCGATATTTAATACAGTGGAGATTGCCAGAAACACAAACGGAGAACGGCTGTCTCCTACTGCCCGCAAAATACCGGCAAGATAGTTGTATGCCAATGTAAACGGAATGCCGCAAAAAATAATCAAAAGATAACGATATGCATTTTCAAATATATCCTCCGGTGTGGACAGCATATGTAAAATCTGTGGGCAAAGCAGGACGCAAATGGAAGTCAGGACAATTGCAAATATAATTGTCAACAGACCGCCGTGAAAAATATAGCTTCGCATCTCCGCTTCCCGTTTTGCTCCGAAGCTCTTTGCCACAGGCACTCCAAAACCGCTGCACGTTCCCAGACAAAAGCCCAGCACCAGAAACTGAACACTGCTGGATGCACCGACACTCGCCAATGCATCTGCCCCCAGCTGCTGTCCGACAATTGCAGAATCTATAAGATTGTAAGTCTGTTGTAACAAATTGCCCAGCAATAAAGGTAACGCAAACTGTAATATTAACGTTAGGGATTTCCCCTCTGTCATATTCTTAGCCATCTGTATCGCGTCCTTCCCTTATTCCTCCGACATATATCCTGTTCCACCACAGACAACACATTGGAAGCTTCCGCCACAGACCGGGCAATCCATTGCGGTTCCTACACCGCCACAATGTGTACAGGTATGTACCTTACCGCCATTACAAAATGTACAGGTATTTCCATGGTCCAGACCGGTTCCAAAGCAATTTCCACATTCCTCTAAGCCATCACCGCCACACGCCGGACAGGTCATTCGACCTCCATCACAGTCCGGACATTCCCCGGTGCCGTTACAATTGCTACATATCTCTCTTGGGTCCTCTGTCGTTGTAGGTTCTTCTGCGGTTGATTCAGTCTGACTTTCCGTTGTAGTTGCTTCCGTTGCCTGTGTACCAAGCTCCCGGCTCTGCTGTTCTTCTCCTTCCATCATCACTTGAAGGGTCGCTGTCAGTGCCTGTTCATTTACTGCCTGTTCCAAAGCTTCCTCTACCTGTGTTGTCAAATCCTGTGCGGATACGGACTCCGTACACTCTGTAACATCTACGGATATAGTCTTTCCCTCCGTCAAATATCCCTTCTCCACAGCTCCCGTCACAATCTTGTTTAACGTAGCATCTAATGCTTCATCCGTTAATTTCAAATCCGAATATGCCGTTTTTGCATCTTCATTCAGATATTCTACATGAACCACCATATAATTCTCATCTACATATAATTCCATATCCGGATTAATTGTCACCTGTACCTTTGCCGCATAGTCCGGAATCTGCTCCTTGGCACAGCCTGTCATTCCGATGCTCATGACAATTACCATTACCATTGCCAGTCCTATATTGCAAATATGTTTTCTTATGTGTCCTCTCATATCACATGCTCCTTTTCTCCACCTGATTTACAAGGTATCAAATACCTGTAAACACCTCTTACAGACACCTTCTGCATTTTATTATAGCATTGGATACTTCTGCGTGCAAGCTACCGATATGCTTCAAAGTATTTTTCCAAATCACACAACGTCTGACTGCAATCCATTAATTCCTGTCTAATTTTATCCCGGTTCTCCTGTGTATTCCCTTTATATAAAATCCGATGCTCCATGCTTGCCCAAAGGTCCATTTCTATCGTCCGTATCTGTACCTCTACCGGAAATATTTCCGTTGCATCCGAGCAGTATACCGGAACCCCTACCACCAGATGATAGCTCCGGTACCCATTCTCCTTCGGTTGCTTTATGTAATCCTTTTCCCGTACAAATATCAAATCCGTCTGTTTCGTCATCAAATCCACCAGCGTATAAATATCCTCCAGAAAATAACAGATAATTCGTATTCCGGCAATATCTCTCAAGCAATCCTTTGCATTACTTACTGTCGGCTCCAAGCCTTTTGCCGCCAGCTTTTTTTCCAGACTTTCCTTTGTTTTAATTCTGTATTGTATATCGTGATACAACTGCTCCTCTTTTTTCGCATACAGCGAATGCCCCAACACCTGGATTCTGGTTTGAAGCATATTCATGGCATCTTCATAAGGTGAAATCAACTCATAATATTCCCTATCCTTCATGGTACCTCCAAGCCCCTTTTCATAATCGTAATTATAGATTATGTTCCAGTTGTGTCCATCCTGTGAATCAATTATTAAGATTTTCGAACTTATTATTCCATTTGTCCAATAAAAATGCTACTGCGATTCCGATTGCCAGGCATAGCACATTCGTTGCACACGCGTGCAGCCCTTCTGTAAAGCTGTGAAACGGTATAATTATAATCGTTGCCGCCGTCACAACTCCGATAATTCCATGAAACAAAACGGCATAATATCGTTCCATAAGACTTGTTACGAGCTTTGCAAATAAAATAACCGTTACCATTGCACCGATTCCGGCAGGCAAAATTACACACATATCCAGATTCCCGATTCCTTCTACCAACGGAGTATAGAGTCCTAACGGCATAAGCAGGGTCGAAAAGCTCATACCCGGTGCAATCACGCTTAATGCTATACAAAATCCGCAAAACAAATACCACCAGACATTTGGCAGAATGGATACCTGAATTGCCTGTAATCCAAACAGCAACAGCAGCACTACGGCAAAGCTTACTCCCAGCGAAAGAAATGATCCCTTTCCTCTTCCCTGCTGCCCGGCTTCCCGGAACAGGGATGGCAGCATTCCCAATATTAAGCCTACGAACAGGCATACCGACGGGGCCGGATACTTTGTCAGAAAGAAGCCCAGCAGCTTAGAAATTCCCATAAACCCAATACCGATTCCGACTACAACCGGAATTAACAGACCTGCATATTCTTTTATCGCCTTTACCGGATGTGATAACAGCTGCATGATTGGCTGATAGATACCAAATACCACACAGAGTACGCCTCCCGATATGCCCGGAAGAACCGCTCCCACTCCAATCAAAGTGCCTTGTAGTAACCGAAGTATTATTTTTTTCATATTATTTACGCTCCCTTAATAATGCTATATTCTAACTCCAAGCAAAGTATTTTATGACTAATTTTCCAAAACCCAATGTCTGCGATAATGATTTTTTCGATATTGCATTGGAGTTTCTCCGGTTCTTTCGCGAAATATCTTTCCAAAATAACTATCAGAAGAAAAAGCCAGATATTCTGCTATTTCCGTACAAGTATATTCAGAGTATGCTAACATATTCTTAGCCACCTTTACTTTTTCATTCAGAATATACTCCGATACCCTACATCCAACTTCCCGATGAAATAATTTACTAAAATATGTCTTTTCCAGATTGACATAACTTGCAATTGTTTCCAGCCGTATAGCCTCGTGCAGGTGATTATGAATATAGTCCATCCCCCGGATGCAATGTAAAGAATAATTTTTTACCCGTTTAAGTTGCTTCATTCTGGTCGCATAATCAAATATCAATGTTTTATGAAGCTTCTTTAAGTCCTGTTCTCCTTCCATTGTATCCAGTAACCGAATGTAATAGTCACTTAATCCGTAGCTTTCCTGCTCCTCCATTCCTTTTTCAATACAGAATCTGGATACCATAACAATTGTCACGATTATATGATACTTTAGATTTCTCAAGGCATTCCGTGACAATATTCCACGAGATTCCATATCCACATTGGAATAATCTGTCTTCTCTTTTAATTCCTCAAGCCTTCCATCACTTACCATTTCATAGAAGCTTAACTCTGTATCATATGTAGGATATGAAATCCCCTTTTCCCGCTGTATAAATTGCTGTACAATTATTTCTCGATTTGCTTCCGTTTCCATATTTTACCCTCTTTTCCGTTCACACAACTATCACAATATTCTTATATAATACACAATATATTAATACTTCCATTTTTTCAACCATGATATAATAAATTGAAATTACTTGTTTACAAGAGTAATTTTACAAAATGCACAGAGTGATGAAATCACGATATACTGAAGTAAAATCATAAGGAGGACTACTATGAGAATTGCAGAAGGCTTTCAAAAAGGCATCAATCTTGGCGGCTGGTTATCGCAAGGAGCTTTAGACAAAGAGTATCTGGATACGTTTATTCAGGAGGAGGACCTTGCCCGAATTGCATCCTGGGGTGCAGACCATGTCCGGTTGCCAATTGATTATGAAAATATAGAATATGAGGACGGGCGTACTAAGGAATCCGGTTTTGCGTATATTGATAACTGCATCCGTTGGTGCCGTAACTATCATTTGAATCTGGTATTAGACCTTCACAAAACCTACGGCTATATTTTTGATGACCCTGAATATTCCAAGGACTTTTTCCACAGTATACCATTACAGGAGCGTTTCTTAACTCTCTGGAATACGATTATTCACCGTTATGCCAACGATACCGATATTATAATGTTTGAATTGTTAAATGAAGTCGTTCCTTTGGATGTTGTAGACGAATGGAACACATTAGCACTTAAAGCTATCCAGGTAATCCGGAAGGTATCTCCGACTGCCAGGATTCTCTATGGCGGTGTCGGTTATAATGCCGTTACCTCCATCAAGAAGCTGATGCCTCCGGCAGATGAGTATATTGTCTATAATTTTCATTGCTATGAGCCTTTAATCTTTACGCATCAGACTGCACATTGGGTTTTAGATATGCCCGCAGACTTTCATATAACCTATCCGGGTGACTTCGATGAATATATGCGGCTTAGCAAGGGTATGCGAGGTGCCATGACCGGAGCGTTAGCGGATGAATCCCTTCACCTGACTACCCTTGGACCGGATTTCTTCGAGCGTATGTTTCAAGACGGCATTGAAGCTGCCATTCGTCTTGATGTTCCGCTTTATTGCGGTGAATATGGTGTCATAGATCAGGCACCACCTGAGGATACCGTACGTTGGTTTCATGACATTAATTCCGTATTTACAAAATATGGAATCGGACGTGCTGTGTGGACCTATAAAGAAAAGGATTTCGGTATTGTAGGCTCTCACTATGATTCTGTACGGAACGCCCTGATTCAAAGCATTTTCGGTTGAGATAGTTTATTCTTATTTGTAAAGGAGATTTCAGATGAATGTAAAACACTGCACCGTTATCATTTCTGTTTTATTGATCATCGGTTATTTATTGAGCGGCTGCAACAAACAGGAAGCTACAGGTAACAGTCTCACCGTATCGGAAATGGCAGAACAGATTCAAACCTCCATTTCCTTTGATTACTATCCGGATATGTCCGTAGATGCGGATACGCTGGAATCCCTCTTTGGTTTAACTCCCGATATGTATGATGACTACTTTTGTGAAATGCCGATGATTTCCGTTCATTCCGATATGTTGATGATTGTAAAGCCAAAAGAGGATAAGCGTCAGGAGGTGTTGACTGCCTTACAGAGTTATTTAGACTATCAAAAAAACGAAGCCCTGCAATACCCGGTAAATGCCGTTCAGGTAAAGGCTTCTGAGATTTATGAAAAAGACGGATATATTTATTATATTGCTTTATTTGGTGACACGACTGCTGCCGAAGATGACGACAGCAAGCTGTTAGCCTTATGTCAGGAGCGTACGCAGGAAGTAATATCCATAATTGATGAGGCTTCGTAAAGCCTCATCAATCACATGACTTCTATTTCTTTCCTTATTTCACAAGTATTCTGACTTATTGCACGCTTCCACGCAGTTCATTAATATCTTCGATACCATATTTCTGCATATATGCCTCAATTCCCTTTACCACCTTGACCGATGCCAATGGGTCATGGAAGGTTGCGGTTCCTACCGAAACAGCGGTTGCACCTGCCAAAATAAATTCAATCGCATCCTCGCCTGTCATAATACCGCCCATACCGATAATCGGTATCTGTACTGCATGGGCTACCTGATATACCATTCTTACTGCCACCGGCTTAATTGCCGGTCCGGATAATCCGCCTGTCTTATTGGCAACCGCAAAGGTTCTTCGATGAATATCTATCTTCATTCCGGTGATTGTATTAATCAGTGATAGTGCGTCTGCACCGGCAGCCTCCGCTGCTCTTGCCATCTCTGTAATATCCGTTACATTCGGACTTAGCTTCATAATAATCGGTTGTTTTGCAACTGTCTTTACCGCCTTTGTAATCTCATATAATGCATCCGGATTTTGTCCAAAGGCAATTCCGCCTTCTTTTACATTCGGACAGGATACATTTATCTCCAGCATATCAACCGGTTCTTCGGCTAACCGTTCTACAACCTCCACGTAATCCGCTTCCGTTTTGCCGCATACATTTACAATGATATTGGTATCATATTGCTTCAAAAACGGAATATCTCTTTTTGCAAACAAATCAATTCCGGGATTCTGTAGTCCGACTGCGTTAATCATTCCTCCATAGGTCTCGGCAATCCGGGGTGTCGGATTTCCCTGCCATGGTATATTGGCTACACCCTTGGTTGTCACTGCACCTAACTGATTCAAGTCCACTAATTCACTGTATTCCTCACCGGAGCCAAATGTACCGGAGGCAACGGTTACCGGATTCTTCCATGTAACTCCTGCAATATTTACGGATGTATTCATTCGATTTCTACCTCCCCCGCAAAAAATACCGGTCCATCTTTACAAATCCGCTTATTATTTACGTTTGTATGATGGTCTTTCTCCTTGGATTGACATACACACGCCAGACAGGCTCCGACTCCGCACGCCATCCGTTCTTCTAACGATAGCTGTGCTTCCACCTTCTGCTCCAACGCATAGGTCTGAATTGCCCGCAGCATCGGCATCGGTCCGCACGCATAGATAACATCACCTGAAAGCTCGTACGCCCGCAAGGCATCCATGACATTTCCCTTTACCCCATGCTTTCCGTCTTCACTTGCATAATAGACCTTTGCGTATGCGTCAAAGTCTGTATCCAGAAAGACTTCATCCCGGTAGCCTAATATTACCTGCACCTGTGTATTCATTTGCGACAATTCCTTCGCTAACTGAAGCATTGGCGGGATTCCGATTCCGCCTCCCATTAAAATTGCCGTTCCGGTTCGTTTCTGAAAGCCATTTCCCAATGGCCCCATGATTTCAAGCTCCGCCCCGGTATGAAGCACAGAAAATTCCTCTGTTCCCTTTCCTACCGTCCGATATACCAGACGAATTGATCCGCTTGCGGCATCTATTTCACACAGGCTAATCGGTCTTGGCAGAAGCCTTGCTCCGTCCTTACTGTACAAATTCACAAATTGTCCTGCTTTTGCTTCTGCCGCAATTGCATCTGCCTGTAATTGCATACTGTAAATTCCAGTTCCAATCGGTTCTTGATGAATTACCGTTGCCGTCATTCTGACTGTCGACATCTTGTTTTTCCTCCGTAGCTTTCTATTCTGCTATTTTATCCAGCAGAACTATTAATTCTTCTTTAATGCACCGTTAATATCTTCCTTCATATCAAGAACTGCCTGACGGGAAGCATCTGCAAAATGTTCACTTCCAAACTTCGCATACCGCTCCTGCTTATAGGCTGCAATAATTCCTCTGGAGGAATTTACGATTGCTCCTAATCCGTCTGCATTAAAGTAATGTACCAAATCCTCAGCCTTACCGCCCTGTGCTCCGTATCCCGGCACCAGAATGTAGGTCTTTGGCATCAATTTTCTTAAAACCTTACCCATTTCCGGATAGGTGGCACCTACTACACAGCCTACATTACTGTAAGCACCGTCCATGCTTTCCTGTCCCCATTCAGCCACCTTTTTTCCAACTAATTCATATAACGGAGTTCCGTCGATTAACTTATCCTGAAATTCACCGGACGACGGATTTGAAGTCTTCACCAGTACAAAAATACCCTTATCATACTCGTTGCATACCTTCAAGAATGGCTTTACACCGTCAGAACCCAGATACGGATTTACGGTGGCAAAGTCCTCGTCAAAGCCGGCATACTGTTTACTTCCAACCTGCACCTTTCCTAAATGACCGACTGCATAGGCTTCGGAAGTAGAGCCAATATCACCTCTTTTAATATCACCGATAATAACCAGACCCTTACTCTTACAATATTCTACCGTCTTATGAAATGCCTTTACACCTTCCACGCCAAATTGCTCATACATGGCAATTTGCGGCTTTACTGCCGGTATCAAATCATAGGTAGCATCTACAATTGCCTTATTATACTGCCAGATAGCCTCTGCAGCTCCCTCCAGTGTCTCTCCATATACTTCAAATGCCTGCTTCTGAATATGCTCCGGCACATACGAGAGCATCGGGTCCAAGCCTACCACTATCGGTGCTTGCAGGCGTTCAATTTTTTCAATTAATTTGCTAATCAATGTTAATTCCTCCGTTTTTATATCACTTTTCCAATGGTTATTGTCAACTTGTTAATTATAGCATGGAAGCCCTTCCTTTGCACGCATTTTATATTAACTCCCACTTGATTTTATCCATCGGTTTACCCATTCTTCTAAAATCCGTTCCCCATACCGGCAATCTCCTTCTCCCATTCCCAACATTCGTTCCGGATGCCACTGGACTCCCCATATCGGCAATGCTGTATGTACTATGCCTTCTATCACACAATCCTCGGCAAACTGGATAGCTTCTAAATGCTCACCTAACCGTTCGATTCCCTGATGATGGGCGGAATTTACAGGAAAACGCAGTCCATACAGATGTGCAAGAACTGAATCCTTCTTGGCAATTGTCATATGATACTGGTCTTCTCCCCGGTATTCATGCGTATGTGCCGTCGGGAGGTGTTGACAGATTGTACCTCCGAAATAGACATTTATTATCTGTATCCCCTTACAGATACCAAACACAGGCTTCCTTTGCTCACAATATGCATCCAGCAAACTTAATTGCAGTTCATCCAGCTCTTTATTGATTCCCCTGCTGCCCTTATTACATTGTCCAAATAATTCCGGTGCAATATCACCGCCTCCGGGCAGTAACAGTCCTTTTTTTTGCTGCAGCTTGGCTTTGTCACATTCATACATTCCCACACCGGACATTCCGACCAGTTGCAATGCCCGTTTGTAATTCCGAATCTCCTCCGTTCTTCCTGCAATCAAAATCTCTGCCTCCATGTTCCCCTCCTTCAAATCTTTGCCTCCATATTGCCCTCCACCGAAAGTTTTCACTTCTATTCTGCGATTCTCTGCGATATACTACTATATGTCTATTACGCTGTAACTATAACCAGATATACAGCAGCCACAGGAGGGAGTCATGATTATGAATACCACAGCAGCCTATGCCTACGAGCTTCATCACCGGATACCGGTTGTAGATGCCCATAATGACCTTGCAGGTGAAATTCTGATTCGCCATCAAAATGGGGAGCGGCAGGTTTTACAGAAGTACTATCTTCCTTACTGGAAGGCAGCCGGCTTCCGGCTTATCCTTTCATCCGTTTACATAGAAAACTCTGTATTCTTTCCTGCAGACCTTTCAGATTTTCAAGTCCCTGCTCGAACGTGGCAGACACTTTTTATGAGTCAACGGCTGTGTTGGGAAAACGGTTATATACATGCCCTTGCCCAGATACAGGCATTACAGGAGGAGGTGCAAGCCCTTCCGGATGAACTCTGTCTCGTTACATCAAAATCAGACCTTGCCTCCCTCCAAACCAATCATAAGGTGGGGATTTTACTGTATATGGAGGGACTGGACTGTATCGGTGAGGATATATCCAGACTCGAACAATTGCACAAGCTTGGTGTCTGTGGGGCAAGTCTTACATGGAGCCGGCAAAATCTCCTTGCAACGGGTTGTTGTACTGCCACAAAATTCTGTGATATTGCGGGCAGCATCACTCCGCTGGGGTATCAGGTCATAGAGGAATTACAACGTCTGTCCATGTTCTTAGATATTAGTCACCTGAATAATACCGGCTTTGAGGAGCTGCAGGAATATCTTCACCGTCAGACCTCCGATTCCTATCTTCCGTATATCGCAACACACTCTAATTGCTGGTCTGTCTTTCCGAATTACCGTAATCTGACAGATGTTCAGATGACGATGCTTGCAAAGCAGGGCGGTATCATGGGCTTTAATGCCTGTAAGTACATTGTAGGCAGTGACCATGCCCACTCCGATTACACCCAAGACCTTATGTGCCAGCATATTGAATATGCCGTCCGCCGACTCGGTGCCAACCATGTCGGATTCGGATTTGACCTATGCGATTCTTATACCAATGCAAAATCTGCGATTCCGGAAGGTCAGGAGGAAGATTGTCTGCGAAATCACGAAGAAGCACTGCTTCTGACTGCCCGCCTTCTTAAGCGGGGAATGCCAGAACAAACAGTGCTTCGTATTATCGGCCTTAACTGGTTTGAATATTTTATGACTCTGCTTCCTTGATGGTATTTTTCGGATTTACGCCTTTTAAGTATAGTACAGAGAAGCCGATACCGGCAAAAATACCGATTCCGCCAAGAACCAACTGCATCCATACCTGATTTTCCAATTCGGCAGGTAACAGATAGGAGATAAGATAGCTGGAGCTGTTAATTGCCATGTGAAGCAAAATTCCCGGTATCACAGAGCCATATCTATAGGCTGTATACCCCAGTATCAAGCCTAATACAGTTGCATAGATTCCCTGAACCAGATTCAGGTGATACACACCGAACGCAATTGCCTGTATAATCCATGCCGCCTGCCATGGCAGGGCATTTCTGAATATCCGGAACGTAAGTCCCCGGAATATCAGTTCCTCACCTATCGGAGCCAGAATACATACACAGATAACCATAAATATCGATTCATTGCCTAATGTAGACATAATCTGCATATAGTTATCCTGAACCGTCGGAAACAGTGGTAATAAAACCGTAAGCAGCATGGATATTGCAATCTGTATGGCTATTCCGCAGCCTATAATTCCTACGATTCTATGCGGTTTTAATACCTGCTTTCCCGCTCCGGTCTTTTCCCGTCGGACATACATCAGCCAATACCAGAGTCCGAATATGATAAGGTATCCGATATACACCACAAACATCAAAATATTATAGGACTGACCGCCGGTAAAGTCTGCCAACATCTGCTCGTAGGCACCGTCACCCTCCAGCGTGTCACCTGTCTGTAATCTTATATATACGGCATATACCATGATTCCTACCGTAGATACTAATGTCTGCCAAATGAAAACCGCTGTCACCGGTGTAATGCCAAGTGCCAGCCAGCCGATTCTCTTCCATAGCTTCATGCCTGTAACCCTCTTATATATCCTGATATACAATCTTTCCGTTGCATATCGTCATACTTACCTTTCCCTTTAGCAGCTTTCCGTTATATGGTGTATTCTTTCCCTTTGAAGCAAATTCCGTTACATCCACCACATACTCCTTTTCCGGATTAAATATCATAATATCCGCCAGCTTTCCGGCTTCTATACTGCCTCGTTCCTGTTCGATTCCGATTACCTTAGCCGGATTCCAGCTCATTTTTTCTGCCATCTGCATTGGTGTTAAGATACCGGTTGCCACCAAAGCGGTATAGGTCAAGGATGCACTGGTTTCCAATCCGACAATTCCAAACGGTGCGTGTAAAAAGTCCTGCTTCTTTTCTTCTTCGCTATGCGGTGCATGGTCGGTGGAAATCACTTCCATGGTTCCGTCCTGCAAGCCCCGAATCAATGCCTGCACATCCGCCTCGGTGCGTAATGGCGGATTCATTTTATAATTTGCATCCTCTGTATCAATGTCACTATCCGTCAGGGTAAAATGATGCGGACAAACCTCTGCCGTTACGGAAAGCCCCATTTTCTTTGCCATACGAACCAGCTCCACACTGGCTGCTGTGGAGCAATGACACAAATGCAGCTTCGTTCCATAATCACTTGCAAGAAAAATATCTCTTGCCGCAATAATATCTTCTACGGAATTTGTAATTCCCGGTACATGAAATCTGCGTGAGGCAACTCCTTCATTCAACACACCGCCACGCACCAGTGCCTTGTCTTCACAATGTGCCATAACGACTGCCTGCAGCTTAGCTGCCTGCTGCATTGCCTCTGCATAAAGAGTTACATCCATAACACTCTTTCCGTCTTCCGAAAAAGCAATTGCTCCTGCCTGCTGCATTGCCTGCATATCCACCAGCTCGTTTCCTTCCTGTCCCATTGTGATTGCCGACAACTGTTCAACATGAATCGGTGCAACCTTTTCTGCCTTTTCCTGAATATACTTTAGTGTCTCTGTATTATCAACTACCGGTTTGGTATTCGGCATTGCACATACCGTTGTAACACCACCTCTTGCAGCGGCTTTTGCACCGGTTTCAATATCCTCCTTATAGGTCAGACCGGGGTCACGAAAATGCACATGCAGGTCAATCAGTCCGGGCATTACAAAGCAGCCGGATGCATCGATTACCACATCCTCGTCACCCTCCGGCGGTACAGAACCACCGACCTGTACTATCTGCTTTCCTTCTATTACCACATCTAACACTGCATCCTGCTTTGTTGCAGGATTAATGACTCTTCCGTTTTTAATGTATGTCCTCATGTCTAACCTCCATCAAGCTTATCCTGTTCTGCTCATATTCACAATCGGTCACTTCTTATCCCAGCTCCGATATTTTTCCTCACATTTTATCAAATTCTCTTTTCGCTTGGCGATATGATACCCTGCCGGATGCGATTTATCATACTTCCAGATTAGCTGCTCCAATTCCTCTGCCCGTCCAGAGTCCAGTTCCTGTAACGATAATCCCATAAATTCCTGATAGATTGCCTGGTCACGCAGCCGGAAGCCTTTTATCCTTGCTTCGGATTCTTTTTCAAACAATTCCACAAAGCCCTGATTTTTTAAGTCTTCCTTCGTACCCTCTTTTATAACTATCTTGTTATCGTATTTTACACCAAACATTCCTTTCTACACTCCTTTTTCATTTCATATGCTGAACATATTATATCCTCCCGTTCTATTTGTACTATTTTATATTGTAGCACAAATTCCTATATTTTAGAAACCAAGAATCCATACAAATTGCTGTTGACAACCATATTATGTATATGCTATAGTAATAGCTGTCGTCAGACATATGCGCGAGTGGCTCAGTTGGTGGAGCACGACCTTGCCAAGGTCGGGGTCGCGGGTTCGAGTCCCGTCTCGCGCTCTTTTTATGCTTTAAACATAATACTACTTACAACAGTGAAACGAGGATTCGCGGATTTTATCCATTTATTCAGCATTTGTAGTATATCATATATGGAAATTTTCCGCAATTTATGTTTTTATATTTTCCTTTAAACGCACAAAAACTGCCGAACCGGCAGCTCTTGTACATTTTCTTTACTGTAATTGACTTATTACTGCAATTGGCTCATTAACATAACACCTGCAATGGAATTCACTAAGGAAGCAATCAGGCACACTGCTGACATGATAATACCGGCAATGCACATTCCCTTCTTACTGGTCTTTTGCAGACCAACAATTCCCATAATGATTCCAACGATTCCTACCGGATAACCCAGAATCGGAAGGCACCATGCTATCAATCCTACGATACCGAGAACTAACGCAGCTATCGCAAATCCCTTCTTTTCTGGCTCTGCTGGTGTTGGTTCATATCCACCATAATTATTATCCATCTTTCTCTCCTCCGCTTTTCTTAATTTCTATAATAACCTGTATATACTACAGTTACTATCCTTCGTTTTTCCATTTGGTTTCAAATTCTTCTATTGTAATCGGCTTGGAAAAATAATATCCCCCTTGAATCTATACAGGGACATCGGGCTTCTATCTCTTATCGAAGCTCTGTCTTTCCACCCATATATGGCTGCAATGCTTCCGGGATCTTAACACTACCGTCTGCCTGCAGGTTATTTTCCAAAAATGCAATTAACATACGTGGTGGTGCAACAACGGTATTGTTCAGAGTATGTGCCAGATATTTTTCTCCGTTTTCACCCTTTACACGAATCCGCAAGCGTCTTGCCTGTGCATCCCCCAGATTTGAGCAGCTTCCGACCTCAAAATACTTCTTCTGTCTCGGAGACCATGCTTCTACATCGACGGACTTCACCTTCAAATCCGCCAAATCACCGGAACAGCATTCCAGTGTTCTAACCGGAATATCCAGAGAACGGAACAAATCAACTGTATTCTGCCACAGCTTATCGAACCACATCTTACTGTCCTCCGGCTTACAGATTACAATCATTTCCTGCTTTTCAAACTGATGAATCCGGTATACACCACGTTCCTCCAAGCCATGTGCTCCCTTTTCCTTTCGGAAACATGGAGAATAGCTGGTTAAGGTCTGCGGTAATTGCTCCTCTGCCAACATGGTATCAATAAATTTACCTATCATGGAATGCTCACTGGTTCCGATTAAATACAAATCCTCACCTTCGATTTTATACATCATGGCATCCATTTCCGCAAAGCTCATAACACCGGTTACAACATCGCTCCGAATCATGAACGGCGGTACGCAATAGGTAAAGCCACGATTAATCATAAAATCTCTTGCATACGCAATAACGGCTGAATGTAACCTTGCAATATCTCCCATTAAATAATAGAAGCCATTACCGGCTACACGTCTGGCTGCATCTAAATCTATTCCATGGAACTTTTCCATAATATCTGTATGATACGGTATCTCATAATCCGGCACTATCGGCTCTCCAAACTTCTGTACCTCTACATTTTCACTGTCATCCTTACCAATCGGAACACTTGGGTCAATGATGTTCGGAATTACCATCATAATTTTCTTAATCTTTTCCTGAAGCTCGGTTTCCTTCTCCTCCAGCTCTGCCAGCCGTGCAGAAGAATCTGTTACCTGCTTTTTCACAGCCTCTGCTTCTTCCTTCTTACCCTGTGCCATCAAACCGCCAATCTGCTTGGACAGCTTATTTCGTTCTGCTCTGAGTCCGTCTGCCTCCTGCTGTGTCTTTCTGCTCTCTGCGTCCAGTGCGATTACTTCATCCACCATAGGCAGCTTATTATCCTGAAATTTATTCTTAATGTTTTGTTTTACAACCTCTGGATTTTCTCTCAGAAACTTAATATCTAACATAGCGTCCTCCTGCCATCACTTTAATAAGTCCAGTTTATACCATTTTCTGTAGCTTTGCAAGATGTACTTCTACCAGATAAGAGCAGTTGCTCCATATGTCAGACCGGCTCCGAAACCGGACAATACAATTTTTTGTCCCCGCTTCAATTTTCCTGCCTTATTTAACTCATCCAGAAGCACCGGAATACTGGCAGAGGACATATTTCCGTACTCATGAAGGTTCATCGGAAATTTCTCCTCCGGTTCTCCTAACCGCTTGGCAATTGATTGAATAATTCTTGCATTTGCCTGATGCAGCACATAGTAGTCAACCTCTTCCTTCTGCCAGCCTGCTTTATCCAAAACTGCCTGTATGCTCTCCGGCACCTGACTGATTGCAAACCGGAACACTTCCTGTCCGTTCATCTCCAGAAAGCCGCTTCCTTTTGGTTCCTCCTGTGCAGCCGCCACCTCACAGAACGGATTATTTACCGGTGTTTCATAACGATAGAGTGCCATTCCCTTTTTTCCGTTTGACCCCTGTACCATTGCTACAACACCTTTCTCCGATGCCTCGACATAGGCAGCTCCGGCTCCGTCTCCAAATAAAATGCAGGAGGAACGGTCATTCCAGTCCACAATCTTTGTTAAGACCTCTGCACCCACAATTAATGCATTCCGATACATCCCACAGCCAATATGGGCGGCGGCTGAATCCAATGCAAACAAAAATCCGGCACACGCCGCATTTACATCATAGGCAGTTGCGTCATCCGCTCCAAGTGCCGCCTGTATCTCACAGGCAAGACAAGGGAAGGTGCAATCTGCCGAAACAGTTGCCGCTAAAATCAAATCCACATCCTCCGGCTTCTTTCCTGCCTGCTCCAATGCACGCTGACAGGCTTCTACTGCCAATGAAGTTGTTGTCTCTGTTGTTGCCGCATGCCGGCTGCCGATTCCGGTTCGTTCCCGAATCCATGCGTCGGATGTATCCAGAAATCCTTCCAAATCCTGATTGGTAATCACACGCTCCGGAACAGTGCTTCCGGTTCCTATAATTCGTATACTCATCCTTGTAGTTCCCTTCTGTTTATTCTTTCACGCTTTCACAAGACCTAGCGTTAAGTTCTATCATTTTTTTGATTTTTCGTCAGCAAGTAGTATAAAAAACTACTTCCCATTAACCTACAAAAGCAGCAAGACTCTAACATCTTGCTGCTTTTCTATTCGTTTACTTTTGAAACTCGCATCATGGGTTTCTCATAGCTTCGTTTCATTTGTGCTGTCAAACGGATATGAAAATGATATTTCCGGCATCAGTTCTTCCTTCATGGTCGTAAGTACCCGGTCAAAGGCTTCCACATCCTCTTTGCCGCACCGCTCCTTCACCCGTTGCAGTACGGTGTCTACATATCGCTGACTGATATTATAATATTTATAATATTTATCCGTCACACGCAGGTGATACTCCCGCTTATCCGTTGCGGATTGCTCCTTTACAATGTATCCCTTCTGTATCAGACAGTTTACGCGATAAGTGGCATTCGGTGAAGATATATTCATAAATGTGGCAAATTCATTGATGGTCGGATTATCCAATGCACCAATAATTTCAGCACAAAACGCTTCTAACGTTGTCAGACTTAATTCCCGGTTGGGTGCCTGTGCAAACACATCCTTGTAATAATGAATCTTGAATTTTTTGTATACTTCTGAAAATGATTCTTCTATCATATGCAACTCTTTTCTACGATTCTTTCTGTCCGTCATCCGAGCCGATCACAAAGGATAACTCCGCTTGTGCCGCAATCTTTCCGTCTACGGTAGCAACTGCTTTTCCAAAGCCAATCGGACCTCTTCTCTGTGTGATTTCACATTCCAGTGTCAGCACATCCCCCGGCACTACCTGTTTCTTGAATCTGGCATTTTTAATTCCGCCGAAAAATGCGATTTTACCTTTATTTTCTTCCTCACAAAGAATTGCAACTGCTCCAACCTGTGCCAATGCTTCAATTATCAGCACTCCGGGCATCACATGCTGCTGCGGAAAATGTCCGCAGAAAAACAGTTCATTTACCGATACGCACTTAATTCCTTTTGCACTTACCCCCGGTTCACATTCCACAATCCGGTCTACCAGTTGAAACGGATACCGATGCGGAATAATTTCCTGAATCTGATTTGAATTTAGTTCCATTTTCGTTCCTCCCATTTTAACCTAAGTAACACCTATGCTTCCTGATACCGCTTCAATACGATACTGGCATTATGTCCGCCAAAGCCAAGTGAATTGGATACTGCTACTTCTACCTGCACATTTCTTCCTTCATTCGGAACAATATCCAAATCACATTCTTCATCCGGCACCTGATAGTGAATGGTTGCCGGAATAAATCCATCCTTTAATGCCAAGGTTGTAAAGATAGCCTCTACCGCACCACTGGCACCCAGCAGATGTCCGGTCATGGATTTTGTAGAGCTTACCATTAATTTGTATGCATGGTCTCCAAAGGCTTCTTTAATTGCCTTGGTTTCTCCGGCATCATTTAAATGCGTGGATGTACCATGTGCATTAATATAGCCCACCTCTTCCGGAGCAATTCCCGCATCCTCCATAGCCAGCTTCATACAAGCGGTTCCGCCGGCTCCGGTTGGGTCCGGTGCCGTAATATGATATGCATCACAGCTTGCACCGTATCCGATTACTTCTCCGTATATTTTAGCTCCGCGTGCCTTTGCATGCTCCAGCTCCTCCAGAATCAGAATGGCAGCACCTTCACCCATTACAAAGCCGCTTCGTTCCTTGTCAAACGGTATGGATGCCCGATTTACATCCTCGGTTGTATTTAATGCCTTCATCGATGTGAAGCCGCCGATTCCCATATTACAGATACAGGCTTCTGCTCCGCCACACAGCATAACATCCGAATATCCGTCTCGAATATAATGGAACGCTTCTCCGATTGCATTATTTCCGGATGCACACGCGGTTACAACACAGGTGCAGACACCCTTAAAGCCGGTCTCAATCGCAATCTGTCCGGCTGCCATATTGGCAATTGTCATAGGAATGAAGAACGGAGAAATCTTTTCAAAGCCCCGGCTTATTCCACGGTCATGCTCACTTTCCATGGTCTTAAGTCCACCGATACCGGAAGAAACGATGGTGCCGCAACGCAATGGGTTTTCCTGCTCCATATCCAGACCACTATCTGCAAATGCTTCCTTTGCTGCAATCATGGCAAACTGCGTATAACGGTCCATACGCTTTGCTTCCTTTCGGTCTAAATAATCCTCCGGCTGAAATTCCTTTACCTCTCCGGCTATTTTTACCCGAAATTCGGATGTGTCTATCTGTGTAATCCGGTCAATTCCGCATACACCCTTTTTCACATTTTTCCAAGTCTCCTGTGTATTATGTCCCAATGGATTAATCGTACCCATTCCGGTAACAACAACTCTTCTTTTCATGAACAATCTCCTTTTTATATGTTCTATAACTCCTTGTCTTTCCTTGCCTACATTACCATGCCGCCGTCAACCTGCAATACCTGCCCGGTAATATAGGAAGCCTGCTCGGATACTAAAAATGCAACTGCATTGGCTACATCCTCCGGTGTTCCCAGTCTTGCCAGCGGGATTTCCTTTTCCATCTGCTGCTTCACCGCATCCGGTAATGCATCGGTCATATCTGTTGTAATAAATCCCGGTGCAACCGCATTGGCTGTAATATTTCGGGAGCCTAATTCCTTTGCCAGTGACTTTGTCATACCGATGACACCCGCCTTACTGGCTGCATAATTTACCTGTCCGGCATTTCCGCTCACACCGACAACACTGCTAATCGTTACGATTCTGCCGTACCGCTTCCGCATCATCAGCTTCGATGCTGCACGCATACAATAAAACGCACCCTTTAAATTCGTATCCAGCACCTGATTAAAGTTCTCATCCGACATTCGCAGAATCAGACCGTCTCTGGTAATTCCTGCATTATTCACCAGAATGTCCACACTTCCGGTCACTTCCTGTGCCTTTGCAAATAATGCTTCCACCTGTGCCGCATCTGCCACATCTGCCTGTACCGCAACTGCCTGTACTCCATATTCCTTACACATGGCAATCGTTTCTTCTGCCGCTGCTGCCCCATTGGCATAACAGGTTACTATATTTGCACCTTCCTTTGCCAGCGTCGTACAGATTGCTCTTCCGATTCCCCTGCTGCCTCCGGTTACAATTGCTGTTTTATTTTCTAATCCCATACCGTATCCTTTCCCTGCTTCCAAGACTACTTCAAGCTTTCTAACAACTTATCTACATCCTCTGCCTTTTCTACACTGTAACAGGTTATCTCCGGACAAGTCTTTTTCACGAACTTTGACAGTGCCGTACCCGGTCCGATTTCTACAATGGTATTGATTCCCTGTTCTGCCATATAGCGGATGGAATCTTCAATGTAGATACTGCTCTGTACCTGACGCTCTAACAATACCGGTATCGTTTCATCCTGATTTTTAGCTCTTCCCAGCGTATTAAATACAACCGGGAACTGCATATCATGAAAGACTTCCTCCTTAAACCGTTCCTTTAACTTATCTCCTGCCGGCTTCATTAACGAGGTATGGAATGGTCCGCTTACATTTAACGGAATACATCTTCTTGCACCCGCTTCCATCAACAGCTCAATAGCACGATCTACCGGTGCTTCATCTCCGGAAATTACAATCTGTCCCGGACAATTGTAATTTGTCGGCTCTACCACGTTGAGTGCCTGTCCTGCAAATTCCTGATGTGCCTTTTCACAGCATTCCTGCACCTTTTCTCTTTCCAGATTAATAACAGCCGCCATCTTACAGGCTCTGTCTACAACAGCCTCTGCCATTGCTTTTCCACGAAAGGCAACTAACGAAATAACCTGTTGTGCTTCAAATACACCTGCTGCATACAATGCAGAATATTCACCAAGGCTTAAGCCCGCTGCCATGTCCGGCACAAGCCCCTTATTCTTAAGGACATTCGTTACACCTACCGCAAATGCAACCATACAAGGCTGTGTATACTTCGTAGTGTTTAATTGCTCGGCAGGTCCTTGAAAGCAGCACTCCTTTACATCAAAGTCCAGCTTCGTATTGTCCATAACCTCTCGAAATTCCGGATATGCTTCGTAAAAATCCTTACCCATACCAACGGTCTGACTTCCCTGACCTGCATACATAAATGCTAATTTCATATTTATTTCCTCCTTATCAGGAATCCTGATTTCTACAGTTCCATTTGCTTTAAGCAGGCAAGCTCTTCCTTTGCCTCCTGATATAAATTGTCCAGAATTACAGCCAGTGGCTGGATTTCCTTTAACTGTCCGCAGACCTGTCCTGCCATAACGGAGCCGTTAATTACATCCCCATCCACAACCGCACGCCGCAATCCACCTAACGTGAACTGCTCTAATTCTTCTCTTGTACCGCCGCCTCGTTCTACCTTTATGTATTCTCTTGCCATATCGTTCTTCAGAATCCGGACAGGAGCATCCAGAGAACGTCCGGTTACGGTTGTACTGTTATCTCTTGCCTTAATCAATGCCAGCTTGTAATTTTCATGAATCGGACATTCCTCACTCACCAGAAGACAGGTACCTATCTGGACTCCGATTGCTCCTAATGCAAAGGCAGCCACCATCTGTCTGCCGGATGCAATTCCGCCGGCAGCAATGACCGGAATGGATACCTTCTCTATCACCTGCGGAACTAAGGTCATGGTTGTCATATCTCCGACATGGCCGCCGCTTTCGCCACCTTCTGCAATAACTGCATCTGCTCCCTGCATCTCCACCTTACGTGCCAGTGCAGAGCTGGCTACTACCGGTATGACTTTACTTCCGGCATCTTTCCACATTCCCATGTATTTTCCGGGTGTTCCGGCTCCGGTTGTAATTATCTGAATCTTTTCATCTGCCAATAGCTGTGCAATATTATCCGCATCTGGATTCATTAGCATCAGGTTTACACCAAACGGCTGACTGGTAAGCTTCCGGCATTCTGCAATTTCCCGCTCTAAGGCTTCCGCATTCATTCCTCCGGATGCAATCAGTCCCAATGCTCCTGCATTTGATACCTGTGCAGCAAATTTGCCGGTTGCAATATTTGCCATTCCACCTTGTATAATAGGGTACTTAATTCCCAACATTTCATCTAATCTCATTATGCATTCTCCTTCTTTGCCGCCTCAATAATTGCGGCATCCATATAGCGGAACTTATCATACCGGTTCTTTGCTAATTCATTTGGTGTCATTCTCTTATACTTTTCCAGTTCAAGCACCAGTAATGCATCCAGCTCCCGATATACCTTATTCGGGTTTTGTTGGATTCCACCCAGCGGCTCCTTCACAATTCCGTCAATCACTCCATAATGCTTTAAGTCCTGTGCTGTCAGCTTCATTAATTCGCATGCCTCTGCACTGCGGTTGGAATCCTTCCACAAAATAGAGGCAAAGCCCTCCGGTGAAAGTACGGAATATACTGCGTTTTCCAGCATATAGACACTGTTTGCCACACCGATTGCCAATGCACCACCACTGCTTCCTTCGCCGGTCACGATTGCTATAACCGGAACCTTTAAGGAGCTCATTTCCGCCAGATTCCTTGCAATGGCATTTGCCTGTCCATGCTCCTCTGCTTCCAATCCCGGATATGCACCCGGTGTATCAATAAATGTAATGATAGGTCTGCCGAATTTCTCTGCCTGCTTCATCATTCGCAGAGCCTTCCGATACCCCTCCGGCTCCGGCATTCCGAAATTAAATTCCATATTTTCGTTAATATTTCTTCCCTTGCGATGTCCGAGAACCGTTACCGGCATTCCATGAAATAGACCGATACCGCCATAGATACTCTTATCCTCTTTTCCCAGCGCATCACCTTTTTGTACGAAAAAGTTATCAAACAGGGCATTAATATAATCATCCACCTTTGGGCGCTTAATGCTTCTTGCCAGATAAACCTTATCTGCCGGTGACAGTCTCTCAAACTGCTTTAACAGCTTTTTTTTCTCAGACTTTAATTCCTTTATCTTCACATCAGCAGCATAATCATCTACCCGCTCTGATAATTCCTCTATTTCATTATCAATATCCCGCATACGTTCATCAATTTCCCGTATCATACTGCTCACCTCTTTCTGCTGTGGAGACTCAGAAGCTGTCCGACTACATTCCGCATTTCATTTCTCGGAACAATCTGGTCTACAAAACCATGTGTTTCCAAATACTCTGCCCGTTGAAAGCCTTCCGGCAATTTTTGACCGATTGTCTGCTCAATTACTCTCGGCCCTGCAAATCCAATCAAGGCTCCCGGCTCTGCCAAAGTAATATCACCTAAGGTTGCAAAGCTTGCACTGACACCTCCGGTTGTTGGATGTGTCAGACACACCACATATAATCCGCCATGTTCACTAAATCGTTGTACAGCCGCACTCGTCTTTGCCATCTGCATTAAAGAAAGAATCCCCTCCTGCATTCTGGCACCGCCACTTGCTGTAAACATAACCACCGGTAATTTATTCTTATCTGCCACTTCAAAGGCATAAGTTACTTTCTCCCCCACGGCAATTCCCATACTGCCCATCATAAATTCACTTCCCATGACGGCAATCATTGCCCTTTGTCCATATATTTCACCAACACCGATGAGGACACCTTCTTCCAGACCGGTTTTTTCCTGCAATTTTTCAATCTTTTCTTCATATCCCAGATAATCCAACGGATTTACAAACGGCACCTTACATTTTAACTTACGGAAGGTTCCCGGGTCTACCATACTCCGAACTCGTCTTATTGCCGATATTTTATTATGGCTTCCGCATTCCGGACAAACAAACAAATTCTTTTTCATTACACTCATAGGTATTTCCTGCTTGCACGACGAACATACGATTTTCTCTACAGAGCCTTCTTCCGCTTTTTCATTCTTTTCCCGGACAACAACCGGTTCAAAATCGTCATTTAAGGATTCTGCTTCTGTCTCTTTATGTCTTAATACCTTTGCATATTTCGCCAATTCTGCCTTTGTCTTGCCTAATAAACTCATTTTCTCCACTCCAATTCCTCCAGCAGCGATAAAAAGAAACAGGCATACGTAAATCACTTCCGTATGTATTGATTCACATATACCTGCTTTTCATCCAATGTTCGCCGCAATTACTCCTGATGAGCCTCAACGTAGTCTACTAAATCCTGAACTGTTTTCATATTCGGAAGGTCTTCATCCTGAATTACTACACCTGTTGCTGCTTCGATTTCCATGCCTAATTCTACGACATCCAGAGAATCTACACCCAAATCGTCTACCAACGATGAGTCTAATGCGATTTTATCCTCGCTGCAGCCTAAAGTCTTTGCAATTGCCTTTTTAATTGTCTCGAACATAGTAATGTCTCCTTTTCTTTTCCTATAATATTATACATTTAGTTAAAAAATTTTAATTTTTAACCAAGTCCATTGTATCAATTATTCCCTGTTTGTCAACCGTTTTATTCCAACTTTGTAACATTTTTGAAACATTTTATTATTTATTCATTTTTGAATCTGGTGTTCACAAAATGTTCAAATAATTCACATATTTTTTGCAAGATAACCCTTGACTTTTCTTATCTCGCACCTTAACATTGTAAGGTAATGTATGTGGTTTTGAAAACTACATATGAAATTCAAGCAGACTATTTTATAAATTTGGACATACTATTTTATATAGTCAGAAAAACAACGGTTTTTTATTAAAACAGAAAATCAGAAAGGGACCCAATAACATGAATCAGGAAATTTTACAATCGGATTTACAACCGGAAGCCGGGATTGCCGGTGCCTATATTTCTACCGCTAAGGATGAGAACGGAGTTTTAACCGCTATTAGATTCCAGAATGATGAGCATTTTAATTTTGCCTACGATGTTGTTGATGTATTAGGAAAAACCAAACCGGATAAGCTGGCAATGCTGCATGTGGATGCAGAGGATAAGGAGCGTCGCATTACCTTTAAGGATATGATGATTTATTCCAACAAGGCTGCTAATTATTTTCGGTTTCTGGGTATCAAACGTGGAGACCGGGTCATGCTGGTATTAAAGCGTCATTATCAATTCTGGTTTGCGATTCTGGCGCTTCATAAAATCGGTGCCATAGCTGTTCCTGCAACCAATCTTCTGGTTCGGAAGGATTTTGAATATCGTTTTAAGGCAGGACAGATTGATGCTGTTCTCTGTACTTCTGACGGAAAGGTTGCCACAGAGGTAGAACGTGCCTCTAAGACCTATGACGGCTTAAAAGCTAAAATCATGGTAGGTCCTACCACCTTGGTCGGCTGGAGAAATTTCAATCGGGATATTCGCTTTTTCTCGCCTGAATTTAAGAAGCCTTCCGTTGTAGCCGGTGGGGATGACCCAATGCTGATGTTCTTTACCTCCGGAACCACTTCTTATCCAAAGATTGCGGTTCACAGCTACAAATATGCGTTAGGACATTTTGTTACAGCCAAGTATTGGCAGCAGGTAGACCCGGATGGTATTCATTTCACAATCAGTGATACCGGCTGGGGCAAGGCACTCTGGGGAAAATTATATGGACAGTGGCTTTGTGAGGCGGCTGTATTCACCTATGATTTTGATGAGTTCTATGCCAGTGAAATACTGAAAATGATAGCAAAATATCGAATTACCACCTTCTGTGCTCCTCCTACCGTTTACCGCGTTATGGTGCATATGAATCTGGCAAAATTTGATTTATCTTCTCTTAAGACGGTTGCAACCGCAGGAGAAGCCCTGAATCCTGAAATCTATGATAAATTCTATCAGGCTACCGGCATGAAGATTATGGAGGGATTCGGTCAGACGGAAACCACCTTAACCATTGCAAATCTTGCCGGAATGGAGCCTCATCCCGGCTCTATGGGCAGACCGACTCCGCAATATACAGTACGCGTTATGCGTCCGGACGGTACGCTCTGCGATGCAAATGAAACCGGGGAAATCGTTATCAGCGTAGAAGATGGTGCTCCGGAAGGATTGTTCCTCGGATATTATCTGGATAATAAACGTACCGATTCTGTCTGCTATAACGGTTATTACCACACCGGAGATACCGCTTATATGGACGAGGAAGGTTTTCTATGGTATGTCGGACGTGTGGATGATGTTATTAAGTCTACCGGCTATCGTGTCGGTCCATTTGAGATTGAAAATGAAATCATGAAGTTACCATATGTCGTAGAATGTGCTGTTACCTCTGTTCCGGACCCGATGCGTGGACAGGCAATTAAGGCAACCATTGTTCTGACAGAGGGTACTGCCGCTACCGATGCTCTAAAGCGGGAAATGGTTCGCTTCTTTAAGTCCAATCTGGCTTCTTATAAGCGTCCAAAGGTTATTGAGTTCGTAAAAGAGCTTCCGAAAACCGTCAGCGGAAAAATCCGCAGGGTTGAAATTAAGGAAAAGGACTGGGCAAAAAATTCCGAGGAAAACTAGGCACCGGTCAATCCCAATAACATACAGGAGAATCAAATTATGGATACAAATATTGTAATTACAGGTATGGGAGCTGTAACTCCCATCGGAATCGGTATCGATGCATATTGGAACGGATTAATTACCGGTGTTCACGGAATCGGCACTATTACCCGTTTTGATGCTTCCGGTCTTCCGGTTCAGATTGCTGCCGAAGTAAAAGACTTTCAACCTACCGCATATATGTCCCCTAAGTTAGCAAAGGAAATGGACACCTTTATGCAGTATGGATATGCGGCTGCAGAAGAAGCTATGCAGGATGCCGGATTGCATCCGGAATCACCGGATCTGCTTCCCGTTGCTGCTGAGCGTGTAGGTATTGTGGTCGGAACGGCATTTGCCGGAATTGCTACCATTGCAGATACACAAAACGGTATCAGTACCGGACAATACACCAGAGTCAGCCCGAGATTCGTTCCAAAGGTAATCGGCAATATTGCTGCGGCCCAGATAGCCATTGCAAAGGGATTACGTGGTCCAAGTCTTACGGTTACAACAGCCTGCTCATCCGGTGCAGATGCCATTTCAACTGGAATTATGCTGTTAAAGAGCGGCGAAGCAGATGTTATTTTGTGTGTCGGTGCGGAAGCGGCTACTTCCCCATTAACGATTATGAGTCTGGCATCTGCCCGTGCATTATCAACCAAGAATGATACACCGGAAAGCTCCAGTTGTCCGTTTGATGCCAACCGGGACGGCTTTGTTATGGGCGAAGGCGGTGGATGTATCGTCATTGAAACCGAGGAACATGCCAAAGCCAGAAACGCCCATATCCATGCCTCTATTATCGGCTGGGCAAACAGTACCGACGGGTATCATGTTACCTCTCCGCATCCGGATGGAATCGGTGCTATCTTTTGTATGCGTCACTGTCTGGAAAAGGCAGGTATCAGCCCAGATGCCGTTGATTATATTAATACTCACGGCACTTCTACCCCAAAGGGTGATGTGATTGAAACCAAAGCCATTAAGACCTTATTCGGTTCGCATGCACACACGATGGCAGTTTCTTCTACCAAAGGCTCTACCGGACATATGATGGGTGCCGGCGGTGTGACGGAAACCATTGCCTGTGTTAAGGCAATTCAATCACAGATAGTTCCGCCAACTTTGAATCTGAATCATCCGGATCCGGAATGCGATTTAAATTACATACCAAATACCGCACAATCCTATCCGGTTCACATTGCGATGTCAAACGCATTTGGCTTCGGAGGACAAAATTCAAGTATTCTGTTACAGGAATACAAATAAACCTATTAAAACATATCTAATAAGGATAATAAAGTTTGTATTCCGGTTAAAACAGGTCTATAATACATTCGGGCTATAAAACAACAATAGGATAGAAGGTATTATAAGATGAACAAGGATTTAACTGTAGGAAAACCGGAATCGATTCTGTGGAAGTTCTGTATGCCACTCTTTGGCAGTGTTATCTTCCAGCAGCTATACAATATTGCCGACAGCTTTGTAGCCGGCAAATTCATTAATGAAAATGCATTGGCAGCCGTAGGCAACAGCTATGAGATTACATTAATCTTCATTGCGTTTGCTTTCGGCTGTAATATCGGATGTTCCGTCATTGTTTCCCAGTTCTTTGGTGCCAAGGATTACGGACAGATGAAAACCTCCGTCTATACCGCTATGATTTTTACAGCGATTCTTTGTCTTTTATTGATGATTGGTGGTATTCTCGGCTGTCCGCTTCTGCTACAATGGATTCGCACACCGGACAGCATCCTTGCAGATTCCCAATTATATCTTGATATATACATATGGGGTCTTCCGTTTATGTTCTTTTATAATATTGCAACTGGTATTTTCTCTGCCTTGGGAGATTCTAAGACACCGTTTTTATTTCTTGCAATTTCCTCTGTATCCAATATTGCAATCGATATTTTATTTGTAAAAAGCTTTCATATGGGAATCGCAGGCGTTGCATGGGCAACCTTTTTATGTCAGGGCATCAGTGCCGTCCTAGCTGTTCTCGTTGTTTTGCTTCGTCTTCATAAGATTCCATGCAGTGAAAAAGTACCTGTCTTTTCCTTTGCTATTTTAAAAAAGCTGTTAAAGATAGCGATTCCGAGTATCCTGCAGCAGAGCTTTATTTCCATCGGTAATATCATTATCCAGAGTGTAATTAATAATTATGGTGCGGGAGTCATTGCGGGCTATTCCGCAGCCGTTAAGCTTAACAATCTGATTATTACCTCTTTCACAACACTCGGAAACGGAATTTCCAATTATGCCGCCCAGAATATCGGTGCTAAAAAATTAGAACGGATAAAGCCCGGCTTTCGTGCAGGCATTAAAATGGTATGGCTTATTTCTCTTCCGTTTGCCCTTTTATACTTTTTTGCGGGTCGGTTTCTTCTATATATATTTCTGGAGAATCCTACACCGGATGCACTTCAGACCGGTATTCAATTCCTCTGCATTCTTTCACCGTTCTACTTCGTGGTATCTGCCAAGCTGGTTGCAGACGGTATTTTGCGAGGTGCCGGTATGATGAACCAATTTATGATTGGTACTTTTTCAGACTTGATTCTCCGAGTTGTGCTTGCCATTGTCCTGTCCCGTCATTTTGGTTCTGTGGGCATCTGGTGTGCATGGCCGATTGGCTGGACGATTTCCACTATACTTTCTATTCTGTTCTATCGGAGCGGTCCATGGAAGGCAGCACATCCACAGTCCGCTTCTTAATCCGGAGCATAAAGATAACTGCAATCACCGCAGACAAACATTCTGCTATCGGAAATGTAAGCCAAATTGTCCATATGCAGCCCTTTGCAATTGCCAGTCTTGAAAAGCCCCATGCCGTCGGAATTATGAATAGGAACTGACGGCATACCGAGATAATTAAGGACTCCATTCCCCCGTCTAATGCCTGAAAGATTCCCTGAAACGCAATATTGGCACCTGCAAATAAAAAGCTTAATGACACTATCCGGATTGCCTCAATGCATAACTGCTGTGTCCTGCCGGACAAGTCAAAGATTGCAGATAACGAGGCTGCCCATATTTCCAATACCACCATTCCTACCAGCATAATCATCAATGTATAGAGCAATCCATAACGAATACCTGTTTTTACACGTTCCTGGCTCTTCATACCATAATTAAAGGATACGATTGGTGTTATGGCATCTCGCAAACCAAAGGCAGCAAATAATATAAATTGCTGAATCTTATAATATAATCCATAGGCAGTAACAGCCGCCTCATCAACCGTTACCAGAATAATATTCATTGCATAAGTCATGATTGACATTAATGCCTGTGCAATGATTGCCGGAAGTCCAATGGCATATATCCCGCGGATAATCTTTCCAGAAGGCTTTATATATCGAAATCCGTTTCGCACTTCTTTATTTAAGGTCAGATGAAAGACAATTGCAATCAGCATGGATGCTATCTGTCCGATGACGGTTGCATATGCCGCACCCTTTACACCTAATTTCGGACAGCCAAACAATCCATATATCATAATCGGGTCTAAGATAATATTTACGATGGCTCCCGTAAGCTGGGCTATTGTAGAAAATAACGACCTTCCGGTTGCTTGCAGAATCTTCTCAAAAATGGAAAAGAATACTATGCCCGGTGATATTATGCAACAGATTCTCAGATAATCGATTGTCATTTCTGCTATCTGCGGATTCCCTGTCTGACTGGAAACATATGCCTTTACTCCAAAGATTCCAAACAATACACATGCTATATATATGGCAGCAGCCAGAAAGATTCCGTTTCCGGCAGTCTGACTTGCCTTTTCCTGATTTCCTTCCCCAAGACTCTTTGCTAATAACGCATTCACACCGACTCCGGTTCCGATTCCCAATGCCACCATAAGCATTTGTACCGGAAACGCAAGGGTAAGTGCATTCAGAGCCAGTTCTCCGTCCTGTTGCATATTCGACACAAAGGCACTGTCAATAATATTATATAGTGCCTGCATCATCATGGATAATACCATAGGGATTCCCATAGACAACAGCATCGTTGCTACTCGCTTTCGCCCCATTTTGTTCATAGTTTCCTCGTTCTTCATTTTATAATATCCTCCTTATCTGTTCGGAGACTTTAAGGAAAGCTGCCACAACCTTTTTTGTATATCCTTTCAGAATCGTGTGCCGCTAGGCACACCACACAAAAGGGCGTAAATCCTATCTGGATTTACGCCCTTTGCTACTCGACTTTCACATTTTAGCAATACAAATTTCAAATGTCAAGATTCTTTCGTTTCTCCATGCTGCTTTTTCTTCCTACTATCCCGAATTACCTTTCCTATCTGTATCAGGAATGTTGGTATAAATGCAAGACCTGCTATCTTCAATAAACCAAGCTCCGGTAAGTCTGCTACACTGAATAGCTTCTGTAACGGCGGAACCAGCAACACCAGTGCCAGCAGACAGACACCCGCCAGAAATGCCAGAATACTATATGGATTAGACCGGATACCTGCTGTAAAAATCGATTTCTCTGTCCGGCAGTTAAAGCCATGGAACAGTCTTGCCAGCGTCAATGTTGCAAATGCATAGGTGGCTGCTTCTGTCTCACCAATCTTTAAGCCCACATAATATGCCACCATAACCACAATTGCAATGAGTCCTCCCTGAAGGATCATCCGGCTAAAGAACCTGCGATTTAAGATTCCCTCCGATGGATTTCTTGGCTTTTCATCCAAAAGAGAAGGGTCCGTAGCCTCCATACCAATTGCTATTGCCGGCAAGGAATCCGTCAACAGATTAATAAACAATAAATGTACCGGTGCAAACGGAACCGGAAGTCCGATAATAGAGGTATACAGCACAGACAGAATCGCTGCCATATTGCCGGACAACAGGAACAGGATTGCGTTTCGGATATTCCGATATACATTTCTTCCGTTTAATACTGCTTTCATTATCGTTGCAAAATTATCGTCTGCCAATATCATAGCCGCAGCATCCTTTGATACAGCCGTTCCGGTAATACCCATAGCGACTCCAATGTCTGCCCGCTTGAGAGCCGGTGCATCGTTGACACCGTCTCCGGTCATGGATACAATCTTTCCCTTTCGCTGCCATGCCTCTACAATCCGAATCTTATTTTCCGGTGACACACGGGCATACACCGATATACGCTCTATCTTTGCATCCAGCTCCTCCTCCGACATGGCATCTAATTCCATTCCGGTTACGGTTACATCTCCATCCTCAAAGATTCCGATTTCCTTCGCAATTGCAGTTGCCGTAATCTTATGGTCTCCGGTAATCATTACCGGACGGATACCTGCCCGCTTCGCATCTGCAACCGCTGCAATGGATTCCGGTCTCGGTGGGTCCATCATTGCAATGAGTCCAAGGAATATATAATCCCTCTCCGCCTCCATCGTAAGCGGAACATCAGTCTCCCGGTATGCGAAAGCCAGAACCCGCAGACCTTGTTCTGAAAAATGCTCATTTTCCTGATAAATCCTTGCCTTCTGTTCCTTTGTTATCGGAATAATTCCATTGGTTGTCCGAATACTGACACAGCGGTTCAAGAGAACATCTAAGGCTCCCTTCGTTAAGATTGTCGGCTTTCCATGCAGGAAATACTTGGTACTCATCAGCTTACGATCAGAGTCAAACGGTATCTCCTCTAACCGCTTCATGCTCTTTCGAAATATATCCTCTTCAAAACCATTTTTTAATACAGTATCTCCCGTCTGAACAGGAATCTTTCGAAACATTTCCAATAATGCATATTCTGTAGGATCCCCGATTCCTTTTCCGTCTACTAAGCTGGAATCGTTGGTTAAGATTGCATTATATAATAAATACCGTTGTAACTGGTCTGCTATATCTAATTCTTCCGGTCTAAGCTCCCTGTCATCTACATATATTTTCTGAACAGTCATCTTGTTCTGTGTCAGGGTTCCTGTCTTATCGGAGCATATTACTGATACACAGCCCAGACTTTCTACTGCCTTTAACTCCTTAATAATTGCCTGCTCCTTTGCCATCTTCTGTGTTCCCATTGCCTGAACGATGGTTACAATGGAGCTTAATGCCTCCGGTATTGCCGCCACCGCAAGTGCCACCGCAAACATCAGAGAATCTAAAAGTGGCATCTTCCGCAGGATACACAAGCCGAATACAACTGCTGAAATAATCATAATTAAAATTGCCAGATGCTTACTGAACTCATCCAGACTCACCTGTAGCGGTGTTTTCCGTTCCTGAATATCGTTCATCATATCCGCAATTTTTCCAAGCTCGGTGTCCATTCCGGTTCCGGTTATCAATTGCTCTTCCGTATGTTACCAGACTTCCGGAATATACCATATTTGTACGGTCAGCCAGTGCAACCTCCCCCTCAAGAACCTCCTCTGATTTATCTACATTCGTGGATTCTCCGGTTAATGCACTTTCATTTACCTGAAGGGAATAATTGTGAAGAATCCTTCCGTCTGCCACAATCATATCGCCTGCTTCCAGCATTACCAAATCTCCGGGTACAATTTCTTTGGATGCGACCTCTGTCAAAATTCCGTTTCTTACCACCTTTGCAACCGGAGAAGACAATTCCTTCAGACTATCCAATGATTTCTGTGCCTTTACATGCTGTACGGTTCCTAATACCGCATTCATGATTAACACCAGCACAATTACAATCGTACTCTCCATATTTCCGGAGAACATGGATATAATTGCCGCAATCAATAAAATAACGATTAGCAAATCACAGAATTGATGAAGAAATACAGAAAGTATACTTTCCTGCTTTTTCTCTGTTAAGACATTCTCACCTTTTTCTTTGCGGATTTCTTCTACCTGTTCATCCGTCAATCCCTTTTCACCGGTCTGAAATAGCTGCCTTAGTTCCTGTCCTGTCATTTTCCAGTATTCCTGCATAATGAGCCTCCTATCCTTTCCTTTTTGCCTTTTATATATATAAAAAACGAGACTGTTACCGCATTAAAATAATGCGGTAACAGTCTCGTTCCTATCTCAATGTGCTGCCCGGTTATGGTTAACGTGATGACGACCAACACAACAACTGCTTATTTGCAGATGCGAACTACTCCCTATTACCAATTTCAATTTTTTGCATCTTACCATATCTGTTTGGACTTCGTCAAGATGTTTTTTATAATTTCAGCTTCTATATTTTAGCTTCTATATTTCGGCTTTTAATATTCCTCTGCAATATCAATCTCCTTTTGTTCTTCCTCGGTTGTCTCATTGGTATATGGTGTTCTGTGAAGATATGCCAGCCAGTATCCAACGCCTACGATTCCGGCTCCTCCTACGATATTCCCAAGCGTTATCGGAAGCAGACTGTGAAATAAGAAGCTTCCCCATGTCAAGCCCTCTGCTGCAATTTCATACTCTGCGGAGGTTAACAATGCCGCTACACCAAAATACATATCTGCAACGCAATGCTCAAAGCCGCACAGCACAAACAGCATTACCGGCCAGAAGCTGGTCATCAGCTTTCCGGATACCCGCTTTGCCGCAAAGGACATCCAAATAGCAATACAGACTAAGATATTACAGAGAATCCCCCGAAAGAACGCCTCCGGAACGCTTAAATCCGTCCGTAGCTTACCTGCGTTTACGATTGCATCCGCCAACGCTCCCTGAAATAATTCCGGTGTATGACCGTACACCACCAGACAAGCCACAAATGCTGCTCCTATAAAGTTACCGATATAGACAAACAGCCAGTTCTTAAGCATTTTCCATACCGGAACCTTTTTCTCCAGAACAGCCAGAATAATTAAATTATTGCCTGTAAACAATTCACTTCCCGCTACCAATACCATTGCCATTCCTGCCGGGAATACACAAGCTCCTACTAATTTTGCTACCGAAGCAACTGCAATTGTACTGGATGCCGTTGTAGATGCAATGCCTGCAAAGCCGATAAACATTCCCGCAAAGAATCCGAGCAGCAGCATTTTAAAAATTGACAGATTTGCTTTATGGATTCCTACCTCCACATAATTTCTTGCTATTTCTATTGGTGAATGCATCTTCCGTACCTCCGGTATTCTCTACTATGTGTATACTCATTTCTGTATCATATCATTATTCTGTTCATTTGTGAACTTCTTTCTTTTTCCAATCACCTATTTTCCATTGATGCAATCAATTCCGGAATACTTTTTGCTACACATAAGGCTCCCCAGCCAACCTGCGGATTGGGAAATGCAAAAAAGCCCGGTAATTCCCTTGCTCCCCGAATCAGATAGGCCTTTACCTTTTCACCATATAGATATATGTCATTTCCGTTTATGATTCCCCATTCCATAAGTAATGCCGCTCCTCCTGCCACAAAGGGAGCTGCCATAGATGTACCGCTTCTGGTATCGTACCCGCCTCCCGGTGCTGCTGCCGTAATATTAACGCCGGGTGCCACCAAATCCGGCTTATTTTCATTCCACAATTCTCCCCGCCCGGAAAATGCCGCATAGCTATCCGTTCTGGAATTGTATGCACCCACGGTTATAACCCGATTCGCCGTAGACGGAATCGTAACGGTCAGCCATACATCCGGCTGCAAAAACTCTGTCCTTGCATTCGTCGAGCCGGCAACCGGCAGCCATATATTATACTGACCGGAGCGGACATACTTCGGATATAACAGCAGGCTCCAAATTCCTTCTTCGATGTAATTAATGACCGGTATCATGGCTATATAGATTTCCTGCCGGGAGCTATAGGGTGTTGGCTGTCCATAATAGACAACCAGATTGGTAGACCCGATTCCGGTTGTATACTTCTGCGTCTGTGTTCCAAACGGTCCCAATATCATTCCGGACGGTGTCCGTAATGCAACCTCAAATTCATCTCCGTACTCTTTCCAGATTTGCAGATTCATTCCCCGTTCATATGGGGCAACTGCAAATTCTATCTCTCTGACATCGTTCGTTGAGCGGATAGAGCCTGAGGTTGACCGTTCCAATCTTCCCTGCACATGCCGCCCCGTATTTCCTTCATTTCCTGCTCCGACTATAATGACGCTTCTTCCCAGATTGGCAACGTCGCTGATATATTGCTCCAACAGACTGTTTCCGTCATGCGAACCGTAGTTATTGCCAAAGCTTAAATTCACAACTACCGGGACCTGATTCTGCAAACCATAGCGGATTGCCCAGTCAATTCCCTGCATAAGCTCCGAGGTTCTCGGAAATGAGCGGACAGAGGCAGGTGCCAGCTTTACAATTAACAGCTCTGCCTCCGGAGCCGCACCGATATAGGCTCCGTTTGAAGCTCTCCCGTTTCCGGCTGCGATTCCTGCCACATGAGTTCCATGTCCGGATAAATCAACCTCCGGAACTAATTCCTGCTGCTGAAGGGCAGAACCTGCCTGCAAGGCTTCATTAATCTCCTCCGCCGTATATACCGTACCGATTTGATAGGGTTCCGGTGGATTTCCGGGGGTAGACTGATCCCATATCTGCAAAATCCGCGTACTTCCATCCTCCCTCCGAAAGTCCGGATGGGCATATGCGATTCCGGAATCAATCACCGCAATTACAATTCCTTTTCCGGTCAGGGAATACGGCGGCAAGCGAACCCGGTTAATACAGGACGCTGAAATTCCTTCCATTTCCTCTAACACCAAGGACTTCGGTTTCTCGATAAATTCAATCTGTGAGTACTCAGATAACCTTTGTATCTGATATTCCCGAATCCGTATAATTGCGTATTCATTTAATAAAGGAGTTATCACTGCGGATAACTCCTTTGTTATTTCTGACAAATCACCTGTGTATTTTACAATTAATTCCCATTCCTGCAGCTCCGGAAAATAGCCAACATCCAAGTCCAGACTCTTTTCCCGCTCCGATTGTGTCAGTCCCAAGGCTAACTGCAACTCGGTTTCTAATTTCTGGTTATTCATATAGTATCCGTTAGCACTTCATTGTTATCACTTTATGCCTTAGGCTTCTATATTATTCAACATAGCTGCCCAGTGTCACAGATACCTGCTGTTCTTCATAACCATTTTGCTGGTTTGACCTTGAAATTGTTACGGTAATGGTATCTCCCGGCTGTTTTTCTGCCAGATATGTCTTAATATCGTTCATAGAGCTGATCGTATTTCCATCTATGCCGGTAATAATATCACCTGCCTGCAAGCCTGCCTGTGCTGCCGGGGTTCCTTCAATGACAGCTAACAGATACACACCCTGCGGCATATTAAAGGATGCTGCATCATATTGACTTAAATCCCGTCCCTGAATTCCCATATAGGCACTTCCGGTTGCTGTATTATTTCCGGTTCCGTCAATAATACCTTGAATAATCGGGATTGCATCCGAAATCGGGATTGCGTATCCCATACCTTCTACATTGTTATTGTAGTTCGTTGCTTTTGCAGAATTAATACCGATTAATTGTCCCTGCAGATTAAATAATGCTCCGCCGCTGTTGCCTTCATTAATGGCTGCATCGGTTTGCAGCATCTTTATGTTGGTGTTGTTAATGGTAACATTCTGGTTCAATGCACTGACATAACCAACCGTTACAGACTGTCCGTAGCCTAACGCATTTCCGATTGCCACCACCGGTTCACCAACTCTGGTTGTATCCGAATCTCCCAGCTCTGCCAGCTTAACCGTATTCAATGTATCCTCTGATAAATCCGATTTCTGAACCGCAACCACCGCTAAATCGTTGCCGACATCCGTTCCCACTATGGTAGCGGTTGCATCCGTATCATCCGAAAATCCAACCGTTAATGATTCGGTTCCTTCTACCACATGATTATTGGTAGCTATCAACAAACGATTGTCATCTTCTCCGATAATAACGCCGGAGCCTGCACCCGTCACTGTCTTTTCGGTAGAACCGCCATAAAAGTATGCATATGGATTTTCATATATCGTTGTACTGGTGATGGATACGATAGACGGCATTACCTGCTCTGCCAAATCCGCTACATTATATAACTGACTGTTTGAATCCAACGACACATTAATGGACTGGTCTCCGCCTATCTGAACGGTGCTGCCCTGACTGACGGACTGTTCCGTACTCTTACTGCTGTCCTTTCCCATATAGCTGGAAACTGCTTCCGTTGCATATTGCACACCTGTCTTGGCTCCGGTAAAGCCAAGCCCTGCCAAGCCGCCGAACAATAATCCGCTGGCAGCAATGATTCCTAAACGCTGCATAAATTTTTTCATATTTATTCCTTCTTTCTACCTATTGTGTTCTACTATGAATCTGCTCTTTCCTTGAACTGGTTTTATCATAGAAATAATTTGTGATAAATCTGTGTTAAATTTATTATACTTTTGTGTTTTTTATGAAATATCCGGTTTACAATTGCTTTCCGCTTCATTGTCTGCTATTCTTAATGAAGTAATGAAAAGTAAGAAAGAGGTGTCTGTTATGTTTCGTGTCTGGGGTAGAATAATGAAGGAAAATCATCTGATTCAGGACCATGTTGCATGTATTGATGCCCCTGAGCTTCGACGCACCCAGAAGGTGTATGCTGCCTTAGATGAATTATGCTACACCTTTGATTTGTCAAAACCGGTCTGGCTGAAATCCAATCAGGAGGATTTTATTCTGCATGCCAGAACAAGATTTACTCAGGACAATTTCATTGAAACAATTCCCTTTGACTATCTGGACTTCTATGTTATAGAGGAGGAGTAGCGGAATCCCAGAATTTTGCATAAGATAATCGTATAAAAGCAAAGAATCTGCGGAGGTATTCTTATGCAGCCAATATTGGAGTTACGCAATGTCGGTTACACGTATCACACCACCGCTGGAGAAACATCAGCCCTGAATGACATTTCCTTCTCTGTCTTTCCGGGCGAATTTATATCTATTGTTGGCCCTAGCGGTTGTGGAAAATCCACACTTTTAAATATAATTGCGGGATTACTACCTCTTTCCCATGGGGAGCTTCTGATAAATGGAAGTCCAAGACAGGAACATCCGGAATCTATTGGTTATATGCTTCAAAAGGACCATCTGCTGGAATGGAGAACTATTTATCGGAATATTACCCTTGGCTTGGAAATACAAAAGAAATTAACACCGGAAGCCCAGACCTCGATTGACACGATGTTAACCACCTATGGTCTGGCTGATTTTCGTAATTCTTATCCCAGACAATTATCCGGGGGTATGCGTCAGCGGGCAGCCCTGATTCGGACCCTTGCCCTGTCACCTTCCATTCTGCTATTAGATGAGCCGTTTAGTGCTTTGGATTATCAGACCCGTCTGCGGGTTGCGGATGATATTGGAGGGATTCTAAAGCAGCAGGGAATTACTACCATTCTGGTTACACATGACCTATCCGAGGCCATCAGCATGGCAGACAGAGTTCTGGTTCTCTCCAGCCGTCCCGGAACCCTGAAGGCAACCTATACCATAAATTTAAGTATTACACCAAGAACTCCACGCAGTTCCAGAAATGCTCCGGAATTTCGTAATTATTTTAATGAAATCTGGAAGGAGGTAGACAATGAACAAGTCTGATGCAACTCCTCATACCCCTTCTAAGGAACAGCTTTTGTTCCTAAAACAGCAACAGCGTCAAAAATTTCAGATACGATTTTCACAATGGATGATTTTTATTTTATTTCTGGCAATATGGGAAATGGCTTCGGATTTTAAATGGATTAATTCCTTTATCTTTTGCAGCCCTTCTATCATTGTAAAATGCTTCTGGGAAATGCTGCAGACCGGGGATTTATTTCACCACATTGGCATTACCTTACTGGAAACCATTGTCAGCTTCGTAATTGTAATTGCCGGAAGTATTCTGATTGCAATTCTCCTGTGGTGGAATCCTAAGCTGTCCAAAATTATAGAACCTTATATGGTTGTGTTAAACAGCCTCCCAAAATCCGCACTTGCCCCGATTTTAATTGTATGGCTGGGTGCAAATTATAAGACGATTATTGTTTGTGCCATCTCCGTTGCCGTCTTTGGCAGTATTTTGAATATCTATACCGGCTTCGTCACCGTAGAGCCTGACAAGTTAAAGCTGATTCAGACCCTTGGCGGTTCCCGCTTTGACAGCCTGCGTCTGGTTATCATTCCTTCCAGTCTGGATAACATTTTAAGTGTTATGAAGGTCAACATCGGCCTATGTCTGGTTGGTGTCATCATCGGAGAATTTCTTGCCGCCCGGGCCGGTCTTGGGTATTTGATAATTTATGGTTCTCAGGTATTTAAAATGGATTGGGTTTTGCTCGGAATTATCCTTCTTTGCATTATTGCAATGCTCCTGTATACGCTGCTGCACCATTTAGAAAAGAAACGCTCTTATTAAAAGGTTATGCCCCCGGTTGATTTAAAATCGGGGGCGTTTTAATACCTTATGCACTATATGTGTAATATGCAGTCACAAGTTGCTTTAATGCCTGATAGTCCGCACAGGCGGCTAATTCATTGGCGGAATGCATGGCAAGCATCGGAATACCAATATCCACGCCAAGCATCGGCAAATATGCGGCTACCAGTGGTCCTAAGGTCTGACCGCCCGGCATACCGGAACGGTTCACCTGCTGCTGCCATGGTATCTTTTCCTGCTCGCATAAGCCAATTACAATTGCTGCCGCTGTACTATCGGACAAATACCGCTGGGATGCACTTGTCTTGATTACTATTCCTTTTCCTAGATATACCTGATTGGTCGGGTCGCTCTTATCCGGATAATTCGGATGATGCCCCTGCGCTCCATCCATTGACAGTAAAAATCCTTCTGCCAGCATATCCTGCCAATGCTCCGGCTCTTGTCGTAAGCCTCGTCCCAACTTCTCAAGAACCTTTTGAAGCAACACCGAATCCGCTCCCTGCTTGGAACGACTGCCGATTTCCTCATTATCAAACATAACTGCAATTGCCAGATTATTATGCCTGCTTCCGGACAATTTCTGCATAGCTTCCAGCATTGCCGCTACCGATGCCAGATTATCAATCCTTGGTGCCTGCAATAATTCATTTTTAAGTCCGGTAATCACTGGCTTATCTGTCGGATACAGGAACAAATCATAATTTAAAATATCGGAACGCTTTACGTTCATATGTGTCTCCAGATACTCTTTTATATGTCCGGCAGTCATTTCCTCCCCTGCCAGACCGATAATCGGAATCAACTCCTGCTGCACCTGTATCTCCTTTGTTTCGGAGCCTCTTGATAAATGCGGTGCCAGTGATGGAATGGTGCCGATTGCTGTCTTTGAATCCACATATCGCACCTGCGGATGAAATGCATCCGCTCCTCTTAATACTACCTTTCCTGCCATACCTAATGGACGGTCAAACCATGTATGCTTTAGCAGTCCTCCATATGGTTCTACATTCATACGGATATATTCCTTATCCGGCATATCTGCATTTGCTTTCACCTTCAGACAGGGAGAATCTGTATGTGCTACCGACAGCCGTATCTGTGACTGTGTGTTCAGCTTTCCGACACTGACGGCAATCAGCATAGAGGGATATGGAGACAACAGATAATTCTTTTCCTCCTCAAGCTGCCAGTTCCCGGTCAGCTTCAGCTCCTGAAATCCGGTCTGTAATAATTCCTCTTTTACATAGTTCACTACATGAAAGGCAGATACTCCTTTCGTAATCGTATTTATGCATGTTTGCATTTTTTCACCTTCTTCTTTAATTCTGATAATAACTGCATCATATCTGCACAGGTCTCTTCCGGCAAGCCCGTTTTGCTATAACAGGCACATTCCATTTTTCCGATTATATCCTCTGTATCCCAAGTCCATTCCTCGCAATGGGAAGCAAGATAGAGAAGCTGGCTTCGATAGGTCGGACAATTTGCATATTCCGGATTTTTCTTTCGCAGTCTGCTGCTGATATAATGATAGTATGCCAGAAGGTTCTCGTTTGCATCCATTGTATGCCATGTCTGATACTGTTTATAATAAAGATACAGCTTTCGTACTATCACTACGATACCCAATATACCAAGTACTACCAGAAATGCAATCCAGATTCCCTGAATATTATCCAGATTCCAATCCATCAGCTGTAGATTCATACCGCCGGTCGTATCATCATTTCCGGCTCTTCCTCCACCGGAACCAAATACATCCCAGAAGCTGTCTAACTCCTCATCCGGGTCGATTGCCGCTGTTGTAACCTCTTCCTGTATCCACCCGAAGTCCGAAGCAAATACCTCCACCCATGCATGGGCTCTGGCATCCGTCACCTCAACCTCAACTACACCGGTCTCGCCCAACGGAGCATATCCACTGTAAAAATCTGCATAGTCATAGTCCTCATTTAACTCACCGCTCATAACATCCTCATAGGTGATTACATAGCCCTCTGCATAACGTGCGGGTATTCCGTTATAACGATATATTAAGGTTGCTGCTGTTGCAAAGTGAGCACAATAGCCTTTTTTCTTTTCCAGAAACCATGTCACATAGTCCTTGCCCTCCGGTGTTTTTCCCGGTCTGGTCGTATACAGAAATTCATTCTCAAAGTATTGTTTTACCTTTTCAACAATCTCCTCCTGTGTGTCCTCTCTTGTAATTCCTGCCTCTTCACTTGCCTTTGCAACCGCATCCCGACACGCATCCGGCACCTCCAGATACATCGCTTCTGCCTGCTGCTTTACTTCCTCGGATACCTCACCGCTACATTCCTCTACATATGGATAATATATATATTCTGCGGTCTGCCCTCTCGGAATACTTACGGCGGTTTCTTCATTCTTTGTATAATATGGTATATACGGATAATCCACACTGGCATCCAGATTCCGAATCAACATCTTTGCTCTTGCCCCGCTCTGCCCGGACTCCCAGTTCATTTCCAGAAGCTTTGCGTCTGCAAGCAGCGGCTCTTCTCCGGCATCTGCTGTATCCTCTGCCTGTTGGTCCTTCTCTGTTTCCAGCCACCTTGCATCCTCCGACACATAGTTACTTCCTATAAATGCCCTTAAATATACCGGCTCATAGCTGTATGGCGTATAGGTGACTACTAAATCCGTCAGATAGTCGGGACGGACCGAGCCGACTCCGCCTAATTGTCCTCCGCTGATACCGCCGACAGCCTCATAACGGTTAAATGCCGCAAAGCCTCCGGTTGCCAGCTTCTGCATATCCTCCTCGGTCTGCTCCTTGTATGGATTCTGCGTATATCTGAGATTAAATGTGTCCTTTCCTCCAAGCCATGCCGTTAAGCCGTAAATTATGAAAATGCATACCAGAAAGCCACCCATTGCCTCCAGCATGGTTGCCGCATCCTGCACATACCAGATTCGAAGCCTCTTTCCCTTCTTATCCTTCCATTTATAATCTCTGTGCTTCCGGTCCATACCATATGCACCGCTGCTGTGAATGGACCAGACTGCCACATAGCCTGTAACCATTAAGATTACATAAAATGCATCCGGCTCTAATCGGAAATACATCGGAGCTATCCAGAAAAATCCGGTCAGTGCTATCAAAAACCATACATTCATGGTACGGGAAATAATGACATTTGCCACTATCATTAAAACAGTTCCCACAAACACAAGCATGACGGTTACTGCCACCGGCTCATTTCCTACCGCAATTTCATAATATTGCATACCCGGTAAATCAAAATAATCTTCCACGATTTTAAATATCCGGTTCACGATTAAATAATATCCGCTGTTAATGTATGGCTGCAGACTACGGACTGCCAAAAAGAACACCACCAGAAACACAACATAGACTACATCCATAATCCATCCGCGGTAATAAATCGTGGTGAACAGCAATGCCATTAAAAATAAAATTCCTACCGTTGGCAGCACATAATATTCCATATCCAGACTGCTTAAGAAGCAGCCAAGACTGCCAAAAATCACGCTGAACACCAACAGACTCTTTACCATACAGTTCTTTAACCAACTGCTTGTCTCCATCCGCAGCGGATGTGTCATGATAATACCTTCTGATAAAGTAATATTTGTATCCTTTTGTTTTTTACGCCTGATTATTCCCATAGTACACTCCTACTGTCGTACCATATTCCGCAATTGCATCTCCAACTCCATGCTCCTTGCTGCCGACCCAAAGAAATTGATGACCGCTTTTCAAAATTGCCTGTGCCATGGTTCTTCCAAGGGTTATTTCCGGATACAGACTTTCATAATAAATCATGCGAAAGCCCTCCGCTAAATGCTCCCTATAATCAACCTTCCACTGTACCAGTTCCTGTGTCCGCTGACTCCACCATATCAGTGTAACCGGAAGCTGGTGATGCAGCATCAGCAGGCAGATTCCATATGTACATTCCAGTACCTCTTCCATCAGTCCTTGTCCGTTTTCATGCAATTCCAGTAACAGAAACAATTGGCGAGAAGACATACTTACCCGCTCCTTTACCATTAAGACATCCTTTTTTACAGACAACTTCCAATGTATATTCTGCATTTTATCACCGGGCTGATATTCCCGTACATCCTGAACCTCTGAAAAATCCGTCCCCTTCCGGTTATTTTCCTCTACCTCTTCCATACCTAATGTATAACCGTTCAATGCCGCTTCGGGTGCTTCCTGCTCCGCCGGCAGTACCACGACGGTATAGCTTTCCTCAAAGCGTTTCTTAAATGCCATGATTCCGAGAAAATCTTCCAATACTAATTCATGGAATCGAAATTCCACATTTCCACATTTTTGAACCGTTACCGGATACGTTACCGTCTGACCGATTTTTGCCCGTATCGGCACACGCAGCTCATGCTCGCGTTCTGTCTGATAAAAACCATTGGATACCGTCAATCTCGCTTTTCCATGCATGGCACCAAACCACGACGTATTCTGTATCTGCAACCGCATCTGAAATTCTTCGCCCTTTTCCATACTTTCCACCGGTCCGTCCCAATGCACCTGTATAGAATCTGCGACCCACTTGGTTCCCAAAATACTAATAATCGGTATAAATACCATGACTGCCAAAATCACAAAATTCAAAAAGCTGTGAAAAAACCATAACAACCAGATATTAGCAGCAATCAATATAGCATATCCTATAATACGAATGATTCTCTTTCCCATATCAGGTTCTCGGTGCCTCCACACTGTTAAATATCTGCATCAAAACTGCTGTTGTATCCATTCCTGCTGCCTTTGCCTTTGTACTAAGCTTAACCCTGTGACCTAGGGTATCTACGAATACAGCCTTTACATCCTCCGGTGATATGAACTCCCTGCCGTTTATGAATGCCATTGCTTTTGCCATTCGGAGCAAGGCAATACTGCCTCGCGGACTGGCACCTAATGTTATGTATTCACTCTCTCTCGTTTTTTCTACTAAGGTTGTTATATATCCATACATCAGCTCCTGCACATATAGCTCTGTCACCTGCTGCTGAAGTCTGCAAAATTCTTCCTGACTGACAACGGCTTTCACATGTGACAGCGGCTTTGATGCATTGCCCTTGAGAATCTCAATTGCATTTTCATGTGACGGATAGCCCATGGAAAGGCATACCATAAACCGGTCTAACTGGGATTCCGGAAGCATCTGTGTACCGGCTGAACCAATCGGATTTTCCGTTGCAATGACCGTAAACGGAACCGGAAGCTTTCGTGTCACCCCATCTACCGTAACATTTCCTTCCTCCATAACCTCAAGCAATGCAGACTGCGTCTTTGGGGATGTCCGGTTAATCTCATCCGCTAAAAATAAATTACAAAATACGGAGCCTGCTTTATATTCAAATTCCTTCGTCTGGCTGTTATACATCGAAAAGCCCAGAATATCACTTGGCAGGACGTCCGGTGTAAACTGTGTTCTTCTATACTCCATTGACATCGTTTTTGCAACCGTCATCGCAAGCGTTGTCTTACCGACACCCGGAATATCCTCCAGCAGAATATGTCCCTCTGCCAGCATAGCTGCCAGAACCTTCTGTACTACATCTTCTTTTCCCTTTACCACCTGATTAATCTCTGCTAATATTTCATTCACAATACTCACGACATTTCATCTCCTTGAACCTGCTTTTTAATTAGAGTAGCATTTTTTTATAAAATGTGCTACCCTGTTTACAAATAATTAATAACCATTCTAATTCGTATAATGGAAAAAAGGAGCCATATGCTATCAGCAACTACCCCCGATGTGAAACAATTTATGAATCATTTTCTGACCGGAACCGAATTTGACCGGTTTCTTCTGTGTGAAGCCACCATTATGACCGGTATGACCTATGTTATAGACGGTCATATCAATAAGGACTTCTATGATACCGATGACGAGCATCTGCTTCCGAATCGTATCTATCAATATTGGGAAGAATGCAAGCCACTGGCATTCCGGATAATTAAAGGAGACCGTACACCACTGGCAATGAAAATTGTCCTGATGCTGGCCCCCTATAATGTAGAACGTTTTCTCGAACGATATAATATTCCAATGTCTCCGGAGCAGATTTCCGGTCTGTATCTGAATCTGCGTTACGAGCATCAGATATTAACCATTTCATCCGGTACTGCCCTGTCTGTCTTTACCTTAGATAAGACCGTAGAGCATATGTGGGATGAAATGCTTATCAAATTCTTTAAGCAGCAGGAGATTACCTTGATTACCGATTAACCCTAACGCGATAGCTTTTTTCAGGTTCAGGGATTCTCCTTTCAGGGCTTCTTATACTACTCGTCTGTCTCATCCCATTTTCTTATTTCATTTCTGGCAATCAGCATGGAAATTCCGGTAATCAATGCCACTAACACAACCGAGATTATAATTCCCTCCCATGGGAACTTATATGCCACCGAATAATCAACTTCACTTCCAAACTGTGTCAGTTCATATCCTGCCAATAATCCCAGTACCATTCCGATACAACTGCCAAATATAGAGCCTAAGCCTCCTTCCAGACTTAACATCTTAATTATCTGCCGGTAACTCATACCGACTGCATGCATCATCTGAATTTCCTTCTTACGCAGCGAAATATTGGAGCTTAATGTATTAAAGATATTGCATGCTCCAATGGCAATAATAATTGCAATAATCAATGCCAGCAACTCTACATAACCCTTCAACAGTTCCCTCTCTTCATGTATGCCACCATCCCAAAAGTCATATTGCCGATGTGTCTTATTAAATTCATAGATTTCTTCTGACTTATAATTCTGGCTGCATTGAACCGAAATACCTGAAAATCCGCCGGCAGGTGTTTTTTCATCAATTACCTCCTGCTGATAATAATCCTTTGAGAAATAGGCAGTCGCAATTACACCACCCGGTGAATAATCCAACACCGCTATAACCGGGCAGGCAATTGTATGGTCGTATAACCATAAGGTATCACCGACAGTAAGATTTGTTTTTACTTGCTTGCTCTCATGCCACTCTCCTGCCACGTATGTCCATTTTATAATATTACGACATAGAATTACTCCTCCTGACTGTAATGCATCGTAGTCTAAGGTTCCTTCCAGCAAAAGGGGTTCTAATTCCTGTAATTGTGCTTCCGTAATTCCAACTGCCATATATGCCTGATATTCAGAAGCATCATCATCTCGATCTACCGGCATTCCATTTCCATTTCTGGGCCACAAAACACTTTCATAATCAACCTTAATGGATTCTACACTGTCCAGTTCATTCAATGCCTGACACATCGCTTCTATATCCTTTTCAGTTTTCCCCGTAGGATTTATAAATGTACAGGAGGCATCATAAATACTTTCTGCCGGCTGTTCACTCATAATAATTCCATTCGCAACATAAATGAGCTGAACTCCGACTATAATACCGGTGACACTGATTGCAACACCAACCATTGTCGCAATAAACTTTCCGGGATTTCGCATCATATTCTTATATGCATACTCTCCTTCAGCTCCCAACAGCTTTCTAAGAATACCGGTTCTTCTTCGCTTTATCTTCTCCTTCTTAATGCTATTACGCCCATTAATCGCACCTACCGGCTCTATATTGCTAATCTGTCTTGCCGGCTCTATTAATGAAAACAGCACCGCACATCCGATGAATATTATCGTAGCTGCTATCATCCATGGCTGTACCCATACATGAAAGGTATCATAGACTCCCATGCTTTGCAGAATTTTACGAAATCCTGCCAACCGGCTTCCCACCTCAATCAAGAAAACGGTTATTCCCATTCCTAATATGCAGGCAATTCCGGACATAGCAAAGCCCTCCAGCATCAGAATTCTTCGCAATTTTCCCTGACTGATTCCCATGCATCGCAAAATGCCGTAATCCCTTGCCCGTTCTGCCATACTCAATACAAAGCTGTTCCGAATAATAATTACAGAAATCCAGAATATAATTGCAAATGCCAGCACAAAAAGAATATACTGCAACAAATTATCCAAATCTGAACGCCCTCCGCTATAACCACTTCGATACCGTGTCACAGAATAATTTTCGTCCAGCCAGATACCTTCATCCTTCATTAATTTGTCTATATGGTTTTTATGGTACTGAAACTTAACGCAGACCTGCAAAGAGGTCGGATTCTGACTCATATCTATCAGACTCAAAAAGCTTACATCATACATGATACCGATATAAGAACTGGCATCATCATCATAGATACCTACAATTGTAAATTTGCTCGTCTGGCTTTTGGTATCCAAATCGTCTAGTGTAAATTCAAAATCTTTATTCCCCTGATTCCGTTCTTCCCTTCGACGGGTTTCTGTATATTCATATGCCGCAGCTCTGTCACCAATACATGTACCCTCATACCAGTATTCATATTGATATAGTGTCACAGCATCGCCTACCTGCAAACCCAGATAATCTGCCGTATTCTTTCCTACCATGAACTCCTGTGGCGTTTCAGGGACTTTCCCTTCTATCGGTTCATATGGGAATATATCCTGCTCATAGGTATTCAGGTAAGTGATATGCACATACTGTTCAGCTCCGTCATTTTCCATGAACAGTCCATCTTCCTTCTGTTGCAGCACCATCTCATCAATATAATCCAGCTTTCGCATACGCTGGTATTCTTCCGGATTAATTGTGCCTTCTGCATCATAATCTCCATACTGTAGCCGGCTAAGTTTAAAATTCGCCTGATTCACAGATGTGTAAATCGTCCCGGTTCCAAAGAATAAAATTACCGCCAGCATAATACTTAATATTGTAAATATTGTCCGCTTTTTATATGCCAGCATATACTTCCAACATATATCATCAAACTGCCGAAATTTCAGCTTCATATATTTCCTCTCCCTATTATCTTCTATCTTTTGGTTACTTCAAGGTACTTTCGTTTTTTTCGTCCGATAAGATTTTTCCGTCCTGTATGGATATGATTCGCTCACACATACGTGCAAGATTCATATCATGTGTAACCATTACCAACGTCTGCTTATATTTCTTTACAGAGCGTATCAGTATCTCCATAATTTCCATTGCCTGTGTATGATCCAGATTACCGGTTGGCTCGTCAGCAAGAATGATTCTCGGATGATTTGCCAATGCCCGTCCGATTGCAACCCGCTGCTGCTGTCCACCGGATAACTGATTCGGCAAATGGTCCTTCCATTTCGTCAGATTCAGCATTTCCAGCAATTCTTCAATATACTCTGCATCCGGCTTCTTCTTATCCAGCAATATCGGACTGATAATATTCTCCTCTGCTGTCAGAATCGGTATCAGATTATAACTCTGGAATACAAAGCCTATCTTTCTTCTCCGAACCGAAGAACGCTCATCATCCTTCAGCGTATAAATATCCTCTCCGTCTACCCATACTTCGCCGGAGGTCGGTGTTTCTACTCCGCCAAGCATATGTAACAGTGTTGATTTTCCGGAGCCTGAAGTTCCGGTAATGGCTACTATTTCCCGCTTATCAATCCGCAGGTCCATAGCATCCACCGCTAATACCTCTATATCGCCCTTTCCATATCGTTTTGTCAGATTTTTGGTTAATAAAATATCCATCTGTATTCCTCCCTATTCTTCCTCAGGTTTTAATTCCTTTTTTGCAATTACCATAGAAATGATTGTAATGATAACTACCACTCCTATTGATATAAGAATTCCTTCCCACGGCAAGCTGTACTTTATTCCGTATTTTACTTCTCCTGCAAACCGGGACAATTCGTATCCGATAAATAGTCCCAGTAAAATTCCCAATGCACTTCCGAAAATGGAAGAAAGACTTCCCTCAAGCCCCAGCATCTTTAATATCTGCCGATAGCTCATTCCTACAGAATGCATTATTTGAATTTCTTTCTTGCGTAACGTAATATTTGAAATCAATGTGTTCAAAATGTTACAGCCGCCTATAGCAGTTATAATTAAAGTAATTACTATCATCAACTGCACATATGCTTTCATTGCATCCTGCTGTTCGTGTTTCCCGTCATCAGAGAATTTCCAGCTTATATGTTCCTTATTGAACTTAATGATTTCTTCTGTATCATATTCTTTACTACATTGTATCTGTATACTGCTAAAACCTCCTGCTTCCAATTCTTTATCAATCACCTTGGACTGATAATACTCTCTGGCAAAATAGACCACAGGAAGAATATTCTCACACTCCGGTGCATATTCTATAACTGCAACAATCGGACATGCTATGGTATGATTCTTTAGCCATAACGTATCGCCAACCTGTAAATTTGAATTCGTAACCTCACTGATACTCCATTCCCCTGCCATTTCATGCAACATCCGTTGTTTTCGACAAAGAATTGCTCCTCCCGATTGCAAGGCCGCATAATCTAAGTTCCCTTCCTCGAGAAGAGGTTTCAAATCCTCCAGTTGTTCTTCATCAATTCCTATTGCCTGATAATTTACGTTTTCAGGATTCTCTTCATCCCGGTTAACCGGCAATCCATTTTTATCATCCTTTTCAATCAATACGGAATATAATTCATTGACTGACTCCACACTCTTTAGTTCGAGCAAAGCCTGTTTCATAGCTTCAATATCCCGTTCCGTCTTACCTTCGCCGCTTACAAGCACACACTCTGCATCATAAATACTTAATCCTTCAACATCGTTTACCATTCCCCGGGATATGTGAATTAATTGCCCACTGACTATAATTCCAACAACACTAACGGAAACTCCGATTACAGATGCTATAAACTTTCCGGGATTTCGCATAAGATTTTTATATGCATAGTCTCCTTCCGTTCCAAATAACCAACGTATAACATGCGTCTTTCTCCGCTTAATGCTTTCTTTTTTAATGCTTTTTCTCTCAAGGATAGCACTTATTGGTGCCATTGCTCCAATCTGTCTGGCTGGCTCCAGTAATGAAAAAAGAACTGCGCAAATTATAATTACAACACTGCCTGCTACTACCCAAGGTGCTACATAAACATGAAATGTATCATATATATGCCATTGCCTTAAAATCATCCGAACACCTTTCAGATATTTTCCTGCCTGGATTGCAAGAACAGTAATTCCCATACCCAGTATGCATGAAATTCCTGCCATTGCTAATCCTTCCTTCATCAAAATCCTCCGGAACCGTCCCTGACTAATCCCCATACATCGCAAAATACCATAATCTCTGGAACGTTCTGCCATACTCATAACAAAACTATTTCTTATGACTGCTACCGCTATCCAGAATACAATTGTAAATGCAATTACAGCTATAATGTACTTTAATAAATTGTCAAGTTCGGAATGATTGCCTTTATAACCATATCTATAGTCTGTAACTTTTTTATTTTCTGTCATATAGATATTTTCTTCTTGCAATAGCTTAGAACTATAATTTATATGGTTTCGAAATTTTACAAGGGCAGTTAAATGAGTCGGATTCTGTTCCATATCCATAAAAGAAATAAAATCAGAATAAGCACTTGGGTCTTCATATCCTTCATCATAAATTCCGGTCAGTGTATATACCTGTGTAATGATTTTTTTATCAAAATCGTCTAGTGTAATTTTATTTTCCCCGGTTCCCTGATTATCGGCAGATTTCTGATACTCCCTGATATATTCAAGAGCTTCCTCTCTTCTATTCCCGATATAACTTCCCTTATACCAATATTCATAATATCCTAACTCTATGGTATCCCCTGTTTTCAATCCCCGATATTCTGCTGCCGTTTTACTTAGTAATATTTCATAACTATTTTGGGGATACCTTCCCTCAAGCAAATCAAAATGCAACAAATTCTGATTAAATGTATTCAAATAAATTATAGTAATAATATGGGTATATTCATCTACTCCGGTAAAATAATCATAATTCATATCTTCCAATACAATCTCATCCACATAATCCAATCTTTTCATTCTCTGATATTCTTCCGGATTAATCTGTCCACTAACATCATAATCACCATACAGATTCCGATTTCGATTAAAATATGCCCGATTCAAAGATGTATAAATGGTTCCTGCACCAAAGAACAAAATTACTGCCAAAGTAATACTTAATATCGTAAATATAGTTCTTCGCTTATATGCCAGCATATATCTCCAACCTATATCATCAAACCGTTGGAATCCCAATTTCATATGCATCCCCCCTATTATGCCATCCTTCACCATATTAAAAAGACGCACAGACATAAACTATCCCTGTGCGTCTATTTTATCATATCCTATTTTATTTGAATATCACACTTATTAATAATCTTTTTTTACATTCTTTAGCAATTATTACTTTGCCAGAATCCCCAGAATTTCATTACTTCTGGCAATAAATTTCGTCATTGCCTCCGGCTCTAACGGCTTATGTGCCAGCATTGCCAAATCATAAAGCTGTTCACAAATCGTCTTGGTATTTTCGCCTTCTTCATGCTCTAATACATATTGTACCAGTGTATTGTTGGAATTTAATACAAGTGTAATTCCGCTGGCACCGCCGAACATGGTCGGGTCAAAACCACCCATGTTATACATCCGCATCATATCCTGCATTCTCCGGCTGTCCTCGGATTCTGTAATCATGGAAGATACATTTGCATTCTTTAACTTCTGAACCTTTACTTCCAGCTTATCATTTCCCAATGCTTTCCGGAATATGTCAGTCAGCTTATCAGTATTTGCCTTTACGGTCTCTTCATCCTCTTCTGTATTCTCTACAAAATTATTTGATAATTCGGAATCAATCCGCAGGAAATGTACATTCTGGTTTTTCTGTTCCAGATGTGTAATAAACGGTGTATCAATATTGCTGGTTAAAAGAATGGCATCCATTCCCTCTTCCTTGAACATATTGATATACTGTGACTGCTCCTTTGCATCGGTTACATAGAATACCTGATTTTCATGCTTTTCCTTTGCGGCTTCCAGATATTCCGGTAAGGTAACATACTTGCCTTCCAGATTCTTGAAAATGATGTAATCGGTCATTTTCTCATTGAACTTATCATCCCGCAAGCAGCCGTATTTAATAAACGGACTAATATCATCCCAATACTTCTCATAATTTTCTTTATCCGTCTTACACATACCGGATAACTTATCTGCTACCTTCTTGGTTATATAGTCTGATATTTTCTTTACAAATCCGTCATTCTGTAAGGCACTTCTGGATACGTTCAACGGCAAATCCGGGCAATCAATCACACCCTTTAACAGTAACAAGAACTCCGGAATTACTTCCTTGATATTATCTGCTACGAATACCTGATTGTTATACAGCTTAATCTTACCTTCAGCGTTCTCTACCTCCAGATTAATCTTCGGGAAGTATAAGATACCCTTCAGATTAAACGGATAATCCATATTCAGATGAATCCAGAATAACGGTTCCCGATAATCCATAAATACCTTCCGGTAAAATTCCTTATATTCCTCCTCGGTACAGTCATTTGGATGCTTTGCCCATAACGGTGTTGTATCATTGATTGGCTGCGGCTTCTTTTTCTCAGACTCTTCCTTTTTCTCTTCTGTGCTTTCCCCCGAAGCTTCCTTTTCGTCGGTTTCTTCCTCGTCTACTTCAATGGTTTCACCATTTTCATCTACAACCTCTGTCGTCTCTCCGGTCTTTTCTTCCGTCTTTTCTTCCTTCTCATCAATAACCTCTGCCGGGGCATCTGCATTGGTAAAATAAATCTCAATCGGCATAAAGGAACAATATTTCTGCAATACTTCCTTTGCCCGGTATTCATTTGCAAACTCATAACTGTCTTCGTTCAGATACAGGGTAATGACAGTACCGCGTTCTGTCTTATCTCCCTTTGATATGGTATATTCTGTACCGTTATCACATTCCCAGTATACCGGCTCTGCACCTTCCTTATATGACAAGGTTTCAATGGTTACCTTATCCGCTACCATAAATGCAGAATAAAAGCCTAAACCGAAATGTCCGATAATCTGGTCATCATTTGCTTTATCCTTATACTTCTCCAGGAAATCTGCTGCTCCGGAAAACGCAATCTGACAAATGTATTCATTTACCTCATCCTCGGTCATACCAAGACCGTTATCTATAAATTGTATGGTCTTATTCTCCGGGCTTACAATTACATCAATTCGATATTGATTTCCTTCCGGTTCTTCAAATTCTCCTACCATGGACAATTTCTTTAATTTTGTAATTGCATCACACCCATTTGATACCAGCTCCCGGAAGAAAATATCATGATCTGAGTATAACCATTTCTTTATAATCGGAAAAATATTCTCACTATTAATCGTCAAACTACCTTGCTTACCTGCCATATTGTTACATCTCCTTATTATTTAGTATCAAATTCACGACACCTTTAATAATAGTCTCCTGCTTCCGGATTGTCAATAGAAAATTAGCACTCATTTATTATGAGTGCTAATAATTTTATAAATTTTATAATTTGTTTATGGTTTTTATTCTTCTGCTGTCCGGGTAGCGGCTGTCAGCTTCTGCATACGAGCCTCCCATTGCTGTTCCTGCTCCTCCCGCTTCTGTCTGCGAGCCTCCTCCTTTTTCGTCCGTGCAGTTTCTTTCTCCTGCTTTCTCCGTTCTTCTACTACCTTAAAATCAGATACCTTCAGCCATTCCAGCATTTTCTGCCATTGGTTGCTGTACTCATTGCTGATAATCAATTCAATATGCTTATCCTCCGTCAACAATCTGGTAAACCGGAATGTCTTTTGCAAATATAACTCATCCTTATGCACATTTAATTCGGAAAGCGGAATTTCCTGATTCTTTCTGAGCGGCTTCATTCTTACCAGATACGGTTCTCCATCCTTTAGAATTAACCATGCCAATTCCCGCTTCTTAAGCTTTCGAATCGGACGCATGGAAAATACCGGTACTGCCAATTCTACATTTGGATACTGCTTATGTCCCCTTCTTGGAAATTTGCGATGTACCAGCGGAGATAATTCATCCCTATGCCGGATTGCCTTCCATAACGGTTTCACGTAAATGTAATTATAATAGGTTGACAAGGTAGACAGCTTCCGGAACAACAGCACACCGACTACCATTAGCACCAGACTGATGATGACGCTTAAAATCGGACTGAACAACTGTAACAACAGCAAAATCATATGAAGAATTGCCTTTATGATCTCAACCACCACATTCATTCCCTTAATCGGAATTACTGCTGCCAGAAGCTCTACCGCATCGATACAACCATAGATACAGACATATACAACTGCTGTAAATGCGGCTGACAAAATCGAAAGCACCAATGACACCGCATAGGTGCCTACCGATACATAATTTACATCGGTCTGTGCCGCAACCACCTGTGTAGTTGCCAAAGGCAGCAAGGACAGTCCTACAGTTACAATCATTCCACCCCATTGTTCAATATTATCAATGGTTGCCTTGGAGAACATTTTGGATGCCGATGTAGAATGAATGACATACATGGTGATTGCAACCACTGTCAGTATAATTGCCGCTACCGGATTTGCAATCGGTAAATCCGAAATCGTCCGTACCAGCGGAATCTGATTCAAAAACTCTCCTATCTGAACCAGCCATCCTGCCTCCGGAAAATATGCATTGGCATTCTCCACCATTCCCAGTACGGATAATGCCGCCAGTGTAGCGGTTGGATTCACCGATGCCGTTACGGTTGTTGAAAAAATACCCGCATACATTTCAAGATTATCCCCTAAGGTTGTATTAACTGCAATCTCTGCATCCGAAGCCGAAAACACAAGACTGCTTCTGCATTGAAATACAGATACAGAAATCATTACAGTCATAATTGTTACAAATATGTATACCTGTTTTTTATTCCATCGAAATAGCTCTTTCCATGTTCCTGTCATAATTCTATCCTCTCATATCCCTAATTTAGCCCTATTTCCTATTATTTACAAAAATAATTATACAAGATTATTTCACATAAGCAATAGTCTTTTCTATATCTAAACAACTTATAACCTAAGCTTTCGCTCCTCATATTGTGAATAAAAATCAACTTCTTTCCGGTAAGGCATGATATAAAATAACTGTAACAGCTTCAAGGCTTGCTGCTTTAGGGATTCTCCTTGCAGTAGACCTTGTTTTGCCTGCTGCTGATATTCCTTCAGCATAGTATGCCAGTCCAACACAAAGGCTTCATATGTCCGAATATCCGGTATTCCTATCCATTGTTTAATTTTTACCTTTGTTTTTTGTTCCGCCTTACATTCGTGAACCTGTAAAAAATACTGAAATGTTCCGTTTTCATATATGCGTCCCAGCGGAAACAAACGGCAGATTCCCGGACGATACGCATGAATCCTGCACCTTCCGTTTTCATCCAGATAAAAGCATGCCTCTGACTGCTGCTGCATCTTCAGATTCGGCAGTACCAAACCATCTACTACATTTAATTCGATTGCCTGTGCCAGCAATTCTTCCATGCTCTGTCCTAATCCTGTTGTTAACTGATAAACATCCCATGGGTCTAACACAATGGAGCTTCCCATATTGTGACAGCAGGCGGAGCATCCTAAGCAATCATGACAGCCTGCCTTTACCATATCATTACTGCTATACCGTTTTCCGTCTGTGCGTTCTTCCATGTTCCAATTACGTTCCATATTTCTTCTCTCTCTTTTTCCCTAATTGGAGGTCATTGCCTGTTCTGCCTCCTCTAAATTCCGGTATCCGTATAATAAAACTGTTTGATTCATAATTGCAGTTGCAAGATTTTTATGCTCCCCTGCATACTGTGCAACCAATCTTCCATACATAACCAGCATGGTATCCGAATAGGTCAACAGTTCTCCCCGCAAATAAGTCTCATAGGAGGTATCCCATGCGGTGTCCTCCCCGGTATGAATGACCCTCGCATTGCCTGCCAGCTTCGGATAATTCCGGCTAAATTCCTCCATCCATGCTACCTGAATCCGTACGATTTCTTCTACAATTTTTCTTTTTTCTTCCGTAACCTTTGGTAACTGCGGTTCTAGTTCCGCATATTTTTCCGGAGCGGTTGATGCCATCATACGCCCATATTTTTCCGTTATCATATTCCATCCGTCTGCTAACGTACCGTAAAAATCCTTCAGGTATTGTATCAGCATATCCTTTGTCCATGTACGATACTGACTGACCCGCATAATACGGAATGTATACCAGTCATCCTGACAACCTGCTCTGCCGCCTTCGTTCTTCACCTTATCAAATGCCTGAAACTCAATTTGGGCAATCTGCTCTGCTAATTCCTCTACCGTACTGTCTTCCCATTTACTGCGTGCTGCCAGCTCGGAGCCGTACGGTTCCATAAAAAGAATATCTCCTCTGCGATGCGGATATACCAGACCCTGATTCAGCATTTCCTGTAATAGTTCCCCTGCAATCTGTTCTAACAATGTCCGATTCTGTTCAATCTCTTTTATCCCTCTCTGTACCAACTGCACACATACTTCACTTACGTTTTTACAGAGTTTCACTTCTTTTAAGCCATGCCACAGCCATTTATCATGTGGACAATACCGCCGGTTCAGCAAATATACCATATGCAAGGCAGCTTCCATTGCCCGCTCCCGCATAAGTCCTGCCGCAACCCAGTCCTGCCGCTTTGCCATTCTCTCATAATTATACTGTCCGTATTGTCCAAACAGAGCTACATATTGAGCCATTTTCAATAACCGGACAGACTCCGGATAGTATTCCAGATATTGCTCTCGGATTCTGCTAAATTCTCCCAAATCATCCCGAAATACAACTCCGTTGGTAGCTGCCGCTATCCGTTCCTCTGAAAGTTGCAGCCATTCTTCCTTGGTCTTAGGTGCTTCTTGCCGTCCGGTCAGCCCTTGATAAAATTCATGTATAGTTCCTACCCCAAACCGTCCCTGTGCATGTATGGTCCAGTTTTTATTTTCATTTCCTGTAATTGCTTCATATTCTGTCTGTAAGGCTTCTCCGATTTGTTCATAATCCTCGTTTGTCAGCCACATACAAAATCCCACACCAAAATCATGGTCTTCCGATATTGCATCATCAAATCCAAACCGTTCAGAGCCTTCTCCTACAATTCCAACCGCAATCCGATTCTCGTATACCGGAAATTTGTCGTGAATCATATCTGCTCCCCGCTCACGATAAAAGCGTTCACCTTGCGTCAAACCGGATTCTCTAACCGACTGCTTCCTATCCTTTGTTACCGTTCCATCCTTCTCTGCCTGCTCTCTTGCCTGCTTTACCTGCTGTAGATTATCTGCGACTCTCTGATATGCATCCGTTTTTCCTACATAAGACTCAATCATCTGCAATGCCTGTGAATAATAATCCTCTGCTGCTTCAAACTGTTTTTTCAAATAGCAGGCTTCCCCCATTGCAGCTAACGCTGCCGCCATATGCGTATCCGTTATGTTCATGGATTGAAATAAGGTAATTGCTTCTTTTAAATGCTCCTCCGCCTGTTCCTGCCGTTTCTCCTGTAGTTCACTGCTTCCCAAATTCGCTAATGTAATGGCAGCCTGAAATTCCTTTCCCGGCATCTGCCTTACAATTACCAGTGCCTGTTCCAAACATCGGGTTGCCATATCATACTGTTCCATTTCCTGATACAATAAGGCTACATTGTTATATAATTCTGCATATCGAAAGTCTACCTGCGGAACCTGTTCCTCATAAATTGTAAATACCTGATTATAGTCCTTCATAGCTTCTTCTAATTCACCGGCAGCCCGTAATGCATTTGCAGCGTTCAACAGTGTTGTCGCATACGGAATGGAATCTGCCAGTCCCGCCTGCTCCATAATCTCCAGCACTTCCCGAATACAAGCCTTTGCTTTTTCGTATTGACTGGTCTCCCGATAAAAACCCATTGCCTCATTTAATATTGTGATTTTTGCACTCATATCATGGTCATGCTCTGCCCATGCAAGTGCCTTATGAAAATATGGTTCTACCTGCTCTATCGCACCTTTTTCAAACAATTTATCCAAGCCATTTAAGAATTGTTGTATGTTCATCCGGAAGACCTCCATTCCGTCCTATATTTGTTGTCTTACTGTTATGTATCATACCACAATTTAATATGCTTTTAAAAGCAAAAACAACGGAATCCACTATCAGAATTCCATTGCTCTCGTTTTCCGCTTCTCAATATATATTACAAAACTCCCACTGTTATCATACGTTGATTGAATCCCATTTCACCTTGTTATGATAACCACGCTCAGTTATTGATTATAACGAATCCTTTCAGATAGTTCAATTCTTTGGCATCAAATGCAACAAATCTGGCATCATCTTTGCTTTTTTTCTTTTTCTTTTTTTGTTTCTTTGCTATAATATATATGGTAATGTCAAGAAATAAAGGAGACTGTTTATGAAGATTGCTATTATAGATGATTTGCCAACCGACCAGAATACGTTGCTTACTGTTCTTCCCTCCTGCTTTCAAGAACTTGGTTTTTCTATCATCAAGCTAGACATTTTCTCAAGCGGAGAAGCTCTTTTGGAAACCTTTCAGACCGGTTCCTATGACATTTTATTTATGGATATTTATATGAGCGGAATCACCGGCATGGAGACAGCTCAAAGGATTCGCGAGCTTGATACCTCCGTCAAAATTGTTTTTATCAGTACCAGCAATGAATTTGCTGCGGAGAGCTATGAAGTTCATGCTGATTTCTATCTACTGAAACCCTATTCCCGTGAACAGATTATAAAGATGCTTTCTTCTATCCATTTAAGTCTGTATGAACAAAACCGGATTCTGGTGCTGGAGGACGGGCAGAAGCTTCTTTTGCATTCTATCTTATATACTTCCTACCATGGTCACTACGAAACCATTTATTTACAAGATGGCACTTCGATTCGGCTTCGCACCAGCCATACCAGTTTTTGTGAAGTGCTTGCTCCATTTTCATTTTTCATTTCCTGCAATAAAGGAATGCTTGTAAATCTGGAAAAGGTAGAACAATTAACTCCGGATTGCTTCATTCTGACTAATCAGGACCGCATTCCTATTAGCAGAAGAAGATACCCGGAGATTCAAAAGGCTTATGCCGATTATTTAATTGCTATAACCCGAAGACGAGAGTAAATTCTATCCGGTTCGGATTTATATTCAATATACTATTCTGTATAGTAGTATACCGTATCACCCTCAACATCAAACTGTACAAAATCTGTTATATAATAATCTCCATATACATCATCAATGCTGAAGCCATAATAATATTGTCCATCCATCAGATACCGGAAGGATATATCGGAATTTCCGTCATAGCTGTATTCTGCCCCATAATAATAATATTCTTCATCACTATCAACTGCTGTCGCATAATACATTGGTGTAATCACATCACCTAACTCTAATTCCTCTAGTTCTCTGCCAGCCATACCGTTATCGTCAATACCGGACCAGATTCCGTCGATTGTAACGGTGCCATTTGTATAATCGTGTGTAATTCTCAAATTCGTTTCCTCACCATTTAAAAGAATCGGAGAGGTATACACATCATAGCCGTCATTTTCAGATACAATATAGACTGCCAGATTCTGTCCGTCCGGTAAAGAATACCATGAGCCATCAAAATTATCTGAAAACTCTCCGTTTTCCCAATCCATATAAATGTAGCTGCTGACCCCCAATTCAATTAAGTCTGCACCATCTTCGGAAAGCATATAGACATTTGCCTGCACACTTGCAGTATTGTATAAAGCGTCCTGCGTTAATACAAATCCATAAGAACCGTTTTCATCAATATAAGGTGCTGTATCAAATTCAATTAATGAACTCTCTCCGGTCTGTTCATAGGAATCATAATAGGACCAATAATCTGAATCCGTTGTATCCTCTTCATAATAGCCATTGTCATCACTAAACAGATAATCAAAGATTCCCCACAAATCCAGCATTCCGCTATTATCATAATCAGAGGTATCTCCCATGTTGACAGCTCCATATGCCGCCCGGTCTACAAAGGACAGGTAATACGGACTGACCGCTATTTGTCCAAACATCTCTAATTCGTTGGAGCCCTGAATCTGTAATGGATAGTATGTAGACAAACCACAGGCATATTCATGATAAGCACCGTTTCTTTTATAGATTACTGCCTGATTAATACTGTCCAATACCTGCTCTGCACCATCGACATAGGCCGAACCTGCATCTACAACACCGGCTAAGTCCACCATGTTCGTATAGCCCTCTGACTTATTGTTGCCACCGTAGTTATCTGCATTCATGGCATTTCGAACCACCTCGGAGAATATCTCCGTATCCTCTGTTACCTGATAAAGATTTTGTGAATAGGTATGGAAACTCTCTAATAAACTGTCTATCTGTGCCAAATCAACAATTGAAAAGGTTGCGGAATCACCCTCTCCAATCTCATCACAGCAGTCATAAAAGCTATCTGCTACCTTCTCTCCCAATTCTGCACCGGTTGCCGTCGGATTTTCTCGCAGATAATCACCGATTGCCTGATAATCCCAGCCATATCCCGGCTCTAACTCCTCCGAGCCGTACATATAATCTGCATAAGAAGCCAACACATTTGCACATTCAATACTTCCCATCAGACAAGCATCAAAGCCTATAAATTCAAAATTATCGGTCATGGAATCATATACACTTAACAATGCCGCATCCAATTCTCTCAGGGAAAGGCTGTCTGAATCATTTAATTCATCAAAGCACACTCCGGATATACTGCCACCGCCATGATTCCATAAGACTAAGCCCATGTGTGCTGCCGGATAGTTGCCAACACCCCAGTTCAAAAAATCTGCCAAGGTATTGCTGTCACCCATATTACTTAAGTCCTGTTCATCCGCTAATGTAATTTCTCCTTGCGAAATTACAAATCTCTGAATCGCATTGGAATCCACGAAATTATTATCCCAGCCGTCGGTGCCTCCTGTCTGCACAACGAAACGGACATTTTCACCGGTAGAAGCATTTAACATTTCCTGCATATCCATGGTTGCCATACCATTACCGCTTTCCAAATCGGTTCCACACAGGTAGACAAATATCGTCCATGTTCCTTCTTCTCCCATTGGTACAATCGTTTCTCTTACCGGACGTTCAATCTGTAAGGTATCATCCTCTGCAAGCCGCATGGTAACACTGCTTCTGGACGGCATACCTGCACCCTGCTCTGTACTGCTGTTATCATCATAGCCCTCATATTCGTCAAAGCTGCCACATCCCGTAAAGGTTCCTAACATTGCCAGAATGGCGGCTGCACACAAGCCATATCGGACAAGCTTCTTAGCACTTTTTTGTCTTTTCATACACATACTCCTCTTCCATCTTTAACAAACTGATTCTTGTCTCATACTGATTATCAAACCGTATTACTATACCAGTTTTTACTTCTGTTCTCAAGACTTTGGCTACAAATGTCCTGTTTTTGGCTTGATGTTTTTATTATTCTATCTGGCATTTCTCAAAGACCAGAATTTTCTGTGTCATCTTTTTAATCATTGGAAGCCAGCCAAACGGTTTCAGTATCGGAATAATCTTTGTCATTCCCCGCGTAATATTGTCATCCTTTATTTTTCGGAAGCCCTTTGCCACATCTCCGAGGTCATCAAAGTTGTCTGCCCCAAACACAAACTTTGCCCCTGTTTTCTGAATGGATTCTTCTATGTCTTCTTTATTTACCCATTTTTTTGCCAGACATTCTAACATTACCGTTGCATTATCAAAATTATCTCTGATAATTCCCAGCATTGTTGCATTTTCCTCCGGTGTAAGATACATAGAAAGTCCTTCTATTATGAACAGCATTTTGCCTCGCACTTCTATCTTATCCGCCCATGCAGAATCAAGTACGGAAATTCCAATCGTTGACACTCTGCCGGATTCGTTATAGATTTGATCCCGTATTGCTATCGTTTCAGGCAAATCCAGATTATACCATGTCAATTTTCCGCTATCCATTCTGTAAAACCTGGTATCCAGTCCGCAGGCAATATTCACTACCGTACAATCCGGGTATTTATCAATAAATTCCTTTACCAGTTCGTCAAAGACAAGTGTTCTGGCAATTACACCGTTACTCATAGTTGAATCACTCTCTGCCCGTGAAAAATCATAGTCAATTTTGTCTACCAGCTCCACAGCCTTTGCATCATAAAACTTATGCCCCTTGGCTTTTGAATATTTTGCTCTTGCATAAAAGCTTTGTAGCATGGTCTCTGCCGTTCCATTTATCTCTACTTTAATCTTCTCGCTCATTTCTAAATGTCCTCCTTGTAATTGCTTCTTCTTATTTTATGTTATAGTATTCTGGTTAAGAATTTTATTTTGTTGGTTAGTAAATGCTAACCATTGTTAGTTTAGCATATTATTAGAAAAAGATAAACGGGAAATTATCATATAAAACTTATCCATATAAAAAACTGCCAACACTTTGTTGACAGTTTTTCTCTGGTATACGTTCAAATTTGTTAATCTTCTCGATCTGATTTTGTCGTGTTTAGAAGCTTATATGTTACGTTTTTTGCCGTTTTGTGACTTATTTAATGAGTATTTTACCTATTATTTTTACTTTTTCCGGAGGAAATGTTGCAGATTCGTATCACGAAAATCATCATTTCCCATCCACCTATGTACTAATATAACATGGGTGAAAAAGATGTAAATTAGAAATTATGCCAATATTGCATTCTATGATACGAATTTCGGGTGTTGTGATACTGGTATGATACTACGAGACCGTTTCAAGTTTTGTGTAAACGTTAAAAACTAATATAAGATTTGTGAATAGTTACAAATGGGCAGAGCCGATTTTCCGGATTCTGCCCATATCTGCATTATACAGTAGTTTTTAGGCATGTCAATAAAACCTGCCTAAAATTGACTGCTTTACAGGTTCCGTCCTGCCTATTTTTTCTTTCGCTCTAAAAATCCTTAACCATTCGCTCAATCTCATCTTCATCCAATACCACACATTTCTTATCCCGAATCGCATAAACCCGTTGACAGATATTCAGTACTGTTGGACGGTGTGTTGTGACAATACATGTCCTTGGGTAATCATCTTTCATAATATTCTTTAATACGGCACGCTCGGTTGCAACATCCAATGCGGAAGTGGCTTCATCCAGTAACAGAATTGGCGATTTGCGCAGCAGTGCACGTGCGATGGAAAGCCGCTGGGCCTGTCCTTCGGAAAAACCGCCACCGCGCTCCTTGATTTCGCTGTTGATGCCGTCTGGCAGCCGATTGACGAAGTCCCATGCGCAGGCAGATTTTAATGCTTCAATAATTTCATCATCGGTAGCATCCGGTTTTACGACGCGCATATTTTCTGCAATCGTGCCGGAGAACATCGTGTTTCCCTGTGGAACATAGGAAAAAAGTTTACGTGCGGAAGCCGTCAGAGGAAGGCTTTCCGAGGAACCATCTGCCGATATGGAAGAGAGCGTGCCTTCGCCGGATTGTGGGCATAAAAGCGCCAGAATCAGGCGGAGCATTGTTGTTTTTCCCTCGCCGGAAGGACCGACCATAGCGATGATTTCGTGTGGATGCGCTTCGAGGTCTGCGTGTTCAAATACTTCGGTATTGTTGTGGTAAGCATAACTGATATCATGCAAATTCAGACTGATACCGTCTCCGTGATGCTTTTCCGCAAAACGGGAAAAGTCATCGTCTAAGGAATAATCTTCCTGTGGCATTTCCAAAATGTCCATCAGACGTCCGGCGGAGGTTGTCAGACTGATGGCAGAAGGAACCATGTTGATCAGTGAATTTAATGCACCCGTCAAAGTACCTGACAGGGAGAGAAAAAGTGTCATCGTACCATATGTAATTGCGCCGCTCCACACACGGTAAATTCCCCAGCCATAAGAACTGTAAGAAACCAAAAATCCAACGATAGACATGATAAAAGAAGTTACCATGGACATTTTCTGAAAGTCCAGACGCATGGAAATATAGTCTTTCTGGAGATTTTTTAACTTTTCAATATAGGTAGTGATCGCACCGAATGCTTTGATTGTCTGGATGTTGGAAAAGGCCTCCTGATTGAATCCGGACATTTTCGCATTCATGGCAGCACTTCGCTTATTGTTGTTTACCATTCGGTTCATCAGTGTACGGGACATGAGCAGAGATACCGGGATGCCGATAAATGAAAAAATGGCAAACGTCCAGTCCTGATAAATGACAATCGCGAACGCACTGATGAATTTGAATATATTGATGATCAGATTTGGAACCCAGCTTAAGATACCACTTGAAATCGTTGAGGCATCGGAACTCCAGCGTGTCAGCAAATCACCGGTATGATAATTTGTGATGGATTCCCAGTCGGTGACCAGCATTTTGGAGAAAATGTCAGCTTTGATTTCTGCATCGACTTTCAGGCTGATCCAGTTGGAAGCATAACTTGTAATCTGACTGACCAGCGTATTGCCGATGGACAGGCCGACCATAAGACAGAATGTCTGGACAAGTTTTCCGGTCTGGTGTCCGGTGATGATATCGACCAGGTCTTTGGAAACAACACTGCTTCCCAGGCCGACAACTGTACCAAAGAGCCCGAGCGCCGTATAAAAAATCATGGCCAGCCAATAGTGCCTTGCGTATTGATAAATCCATTTTGTCTGACGGATCATATCTTTTAGCATGCCCTCTTTGATACGGACATGAATATGTTTTAAAGTTTCTAACATGTTGCAGTACCTTTCAAGTAATCATCAATGGCTTCCTTCATAGTGGCAGCAGCTGCGTTTTCCATATTGCAGCAGAGACGTGCCACATAGATTTCAGAAGACAAATTTTCTGTAAAATGCAGATTTGTGTGAAGCTGCTCCTTTGTCCAGGACGGCGAGATGAGCCGCTGCGAAACAAGAAGAGCTTTTTCGTGCGGCTCTAAAGATTCTATATGGTTTTCCGATGCCTGTTGCAGGAGAATGATACCTCCGAGCGGATATGTTTTGATGTCAAAAATTTCGGAAGTTCCGCACCACGGAAGACCGTAGACCACAGGTGTCCCATCTTTGAACGACAAAAGGTTGAGATCACCGTTGATCAACGGCGTATCATAAAGCTTGTGCCACAAATTTGTGTGAGTGGATTTTCCTGTGCCGGACGGGCCGGAAAAAAGCCAGGCTTTTTCCCTATAATAAATAGAAGCAGAATGTAGTGCAAAGATACCGCTTTTCTGTGCCCGGTAAAGATAAAAAAGCCGCATGGCATGAAACAGATCTTCCACCAGCTGTTCATTGCAGAATGGGGAACAGTAAATGTCGGCCTGTGTAGCATCTTTGGTGACACGCCCTTCATACACACCGCTCATGGATGGAAACAGGAACGTGTAGAAACTGTCACAGTCCATGATATAGAGATCCTGATTACGCAGAAGCAGTGTTCCATTTCCTTTTGTGGAAGGATAATAGCCGTGAATCTGAATTGTCAGATCCGGTTGCCGGTCTGCCGGAAGTCCGGATTCAAAGGCATCAAATTTATCAGAAAAAAATGCTTCTTTTCCACGGAATGCAACATAAAGTTCTCCGATACATAAAATTTTACAGAGTGGTTCGGGTTGTGCAGGGGCAGCATAGCCGGTGATCATTCCAAAAGTGCTGAGTGTGGAAAGGAAAGTTTCCATGTCTTCTTTAAAAGAAGGGAGATCCTCCGGGGTGCCATCAAAAAAAGTAAAAAATTTATGCAATAATTCGTCAGATGATATTTCCTGCGCTAAGGTTTGCCACAAAAATACACTGGTATCATTGAGCTGCACGCCGCGTTTTAAATCAGCGATATTTTGTCCGTATGGGAGCAGATAGGGTACACCTGCAATGGTTTCCAAAAGATATCCGTCTGCCTGTTTCATATATTCCTCCAGAAGCGCCTGCATCGAAATTGTTTTCAGGCATTATTTATACCTGATTATAGCATTTTTCAGGGTAAAATGCTATGATGGATGAGAAAACAAAAAAGAATATGACAGGGAAAGAAAAAGAAGAGATTGAAGGAAAAAACAACGGAACGAATTGATATAGAAATGCTTTTAGAAGATGGAAAAATTATACAGATCAAACCACAGGGGTATAGCATGTATCCGCTGCTTTTGCCGGGACGTGATGAGGTACAGATTGAAAAAACAGACATCACAAAAGTAAAGAGAGGTGATGTTCTTCTGTATCGAAGGCAGGAGGGAATTCTCGTGCTGCATCGTGTGTATCGCAGAACAAAGGATGGATTATACATGGTGGGGGATAATCAGACAGAAATCGAGGGGCCGCTTGCACTTAGTCAGGTGCGGGGCAAAATGATCGCTGTCAGAAGAAACGGAAAAAGCTTTTCCACAGGGAATCCTCTATATGTGATTTTCAGCCGGATATGGCTGATTTTACGGCCTTTTCGTCCTGTGATTTCCCAAATAATACATAAAATGCATCCTTTTCGCGAAGCAAATTAAAAAAAAGCTTGTAAAATCAGCATTTCCTATGCTATAATGCTTAAATGACTGTAGTAGTCGCAGTATGCCCTTTTATAAAATGGCATACAAAGGATAAAGAGTGTACATGGAATTGATATATATAAGGAGGAAACAATTAAAATGAGTGTACAGGTTGAAAATTTAGAGAAGAATATGGCAAAGCTTACCATCGAGGTTCCGGCAGAAGAGCTGGAGAAGGCTATTGAGTCAGCTTACCAGAAACAGAAAAAGCAGATCAGCGTTCCTGGTTTCCGTAAAGGAAAAGTTCCGAGAGCTATGATCGAAAAGATGTATGGCGCAGGTGTATTCTATGAAGATGCAGCCAACACCCTGATGCAGCAGAATTACCCATCTGCAGTAGATGAGAGTGGAATTGATATCGTATCCCGCCCGACTGTAGATGTTGTACAGATCGAGAAAGGAAAGCCTTTCATCTTTACAGCTGAGGTTGCTGTTAAGCCAGAGGTTACACTCGGAAAATACATGGGAGTAACAGTTACAAAGATTGATACTACCGTAACAGATGAAGAAGTTGACGCTGCATTAGAGCAGGAGCGCAACAATAATGCAAGAACAGTTACTGTAACTGACAGACCGGTTGCAGAAGGTGATACAGCTGTTATCGATTTCGAGGGATTCGTTGACGGTGTTGCATTCGAGGGCGGCAAGGGAGAGAATCATCCATTAGAGATTGGTTCCCACACATTTATCGATACATTCGAAGATCAGTTGGTTGGAAAGAATGCTGGAGATGAAGTTGAAGTTAACGTAACATTCCCAGAGCAGTATCAGGCAGCTGACCTTGCTGGAAAGCCAGCTACATTCAAGGTTAAGATCAACGAGATCAAGGCTAAGGAGCTTCCAGAGTTAGATGATGAGTTCGCACAGGATGTATCCGAGTTCGATACTTTAGCTGAGTACAAGGAAAGCTTAAAGAAGAACCTTGAAGAGAAGAAAGTAAACGAAGCTAAGCGTACAAAAGAAGACGAAGCAGTTCAGAAGATCATCGACAAGTCCAAGATGGATCTGCCGGAGGCTATGATCGATACACAGTGTGAGACAATGGTAGAAGAGTTTGCTCAGAGAATCGCACAGAGTGGCCTGTCAATGGATCAGTACTTACAGTTCTCAGGACTTACAATCGATGGATTAAAGGAGCAGGTTCGTCCAGAAGCTATCTCCCGTATCCAGGGAAGCCTTGTTCTTGAGCAGATTGCTAAGGAAGAAAACATTGAAGTTACAGACGAAGATGTAAATGCAGAGATCGAGAAGATGGCTGCAAACTACGGTATGGAAGCTGATAAGCTCAAAGAGTACATGGGAGACGCAGAGAAGGATTCCATGAAGAAAGAACTTGCAATTACAAAGGCAGTAGATCTTGTAATGGCTAACGTTAAGGAGAGAGCTAAGGCAAAGAGCAAGAAGGAAAAAGAGGCAGAGGCTGAGGCAGAAGCATAATTCCGGTTGCTTAAATGAATGATATAGACTGGTCTGGGCAAAACCAGACCGGTCTTTTACACTTTTATTAAGGAGGCGTTTTTCTATGAGTTTAGTACCTTATGTCATCGAACAAACGAGCAGAGGCGAGAGAAATTATGACATCTACTCCCGTTTATTAAAAGACAGAATTATCTTCCTTGGAGAAGAAGTAAATGAGACAACTGCAAGTCTTGTAGTTGCCCAGCTGTTATTTTTAGAGTCTGAAGATCCGGGAAAGGATATCCAGTTATATATCAATTCTCCGGGTGGAATGGTAACTGCAGGTATGGCAATCTATGACACAATGCAGTATATCAAATGTGATGTGTCTACCATCTGTATCGGTCTGGCTGCAAGTATGGGAGCGTTCCTTCTTGCAGGTGGAGCAAAGGGCAAGCGTTATGCGCTTCCGAACGCAGAGATCATGATCCACCAGCCATCCGGTGGAGCAAAAGGTCAGGCAACAGAAATCGAGATCGCAGCAGAGAACATCTTAAAGACAAAGAAACGTCTGAATGAGATCCTTGCTGAGAATACAGGAAAACCTTACGAGGTTATCGCAGCAGACACCGAGCGTGACCATTATATGTCCGCACAGGAAGCTGCTGATTATGGATTGATTGATGGTGTGATTACAAAAAGATAATGTAACATCCTCTACGATAATTTAAGAGGCGTTACCTGATGCCTCTGGCCAAAACCGCCAGAGGTATTCTTGAATAAGGGGTAGGCATCCCTTGCATAAGGAGTGAATTATGGCAGGAAAGAATGATGGAAAAATTCGCTGCTCTTTTTGCGGCAAAACACAGGATCAGGTAGGAAAACTGATTTCTGGACCAAATGGTGCATATATCTGCGATGAGTGTGTAGATATCTGTGCTGAAATTATTGAGGAAGAAAATTTCGATGAGAGCAAGGACTCTTCTGCAAAAGAAGATATCAATCTGATCAAGCCGGAAGAGATGAAGGCATTTTTAGATGATTATGTAATCGGACAGGATCAGGCAAAGAAAGTGCTCTCCGTTGCAGTATATAATCATTACAAGCGTGTGCTTGCAGGAAATGATCTGGGTGTGGAACTTCAGAAGAGTAATATTCTTATGCTGGGACCGACTGGTTCCGGTAAGACACTTCTGGCACAGACTTTGGCGCGCGTGATCAATGTTCCGTTTGCAATCGCAGATGCGACAACTTTGACAGAGGCCGGTTATGTAGGTGAGGATGTGGAGAACATTCTTCTGAAACTGATTCAGGCAGCTGATTATGATGTGGAGCGTGCGCAGCATGGTATCATCTACATTGATGAGATCGATAAGATCACAAAGAAATCAGAGAATGTATCGATCACAAGAGATGTGTCCGGCGAAGGTGTGCAGCAGGCACTTCTTAAGATTCTTGAAGGAACCGTTGCATCCGTTCCGCCACAGGGAGGTCGTAAGCATCCGCAACAGGAACTGATCCCGATTGATACCACCAATATTCTTTTCATCTGCGGTGGTGCATTTGATGGATTAGAGAAAATTGTTGAGTCTCGTATGGACGCTTCTACCATTGGCTTCAATGCAGAAGTAAAAGCAAAATCAGAGATGAATATCAGTGATGCATTCAAACGTGCGCTTCCACAGGATTTTGTTAAGTTCGGTCTGATTCCGGAATTTATCGGACGTGTACCAATTACCGTATCTTTGGATGCACTGGATCGCAACGCTTTGATCCGTATTTTACAGGAACCAAAGAATTCTCTGATCAAGCAGTATACGAAGCTGTTCGAACTTGACGGCGTGGGACTTGAATTCAAAGATGATGCCGTTGAGGCAATTGCGGATAAGGCTTTGGAGCGCAAGACCGGAGCCAGAGGACTTCGTGCAATCATGGAAGCAGTTATGCTCGATCTGATGTACCGGATTCCATCCGATGAGACCATCAGTAAGTGTGTGATTGACAAAGCACTGGTAGAGAAGAATCTTGCTTTGGATGGAAGCGAAGTGCCTGCCATCGAGAAGAAAGACGAAGAAAAAGATGAGGAACTTGCGTCTTAATCAGGAGTAGATACAAGTGGAAGATAAAATATATACAATGCCTGCGGTTGCCCTGCGCGGAATGACCATTCTGCCGGGGATGGTCGCACATTTTGACATCAGCAGAGAACGGTCCATCAAGGCGGTCGAGACAGCAATGATGGGAGATCAGTTGATTTTTCTTGTGACGCAGAAGAATGCAAACGAGGAGAATCCACAGGTCTCCGATCTGTTCTCCATTGGTGTTGTGGCGAATATCCGACAGGTAATTAAATTACAAAATGATATTGTGCGCGTTCTCGTAGAGGGAAGCAACCGCGCAGAATTATATGAATTTACAGAAGAAACAGAATATATTGAGGCACGTATTATTTCTTACGAGTCACAGAACGATGAAGATCTGCCGGAACAGGCTGCGTCTGCAATGTGCATGAGTGTACAGGAGACTTTTGCCAAGTATGCAAAGCTTCATGGAAAAATCAGCCGGGAAGTGGTACATCAGGCGGAGGAGGAACGCAATCTCTCACAGCTTCTCGATTATGTGGGAAATAATCTGCCGGTGCACTATGATGAAAAACAGAAGATTCTTGAGGCCATCAGTCTGACGCAGCGCTACGAAGTACTTTTGGGTATGCTGTTGCAGCAGATCGAAATTCTTGCGATCAAGAAAGATTTCCAGAAAAAAGTGCAGGAACGTGTGGAAAAGCATCAGAAAGAATACGTTCTTCGTGAACAACTGGCTTTGATCCGGGAGGAACTTGGCGAGACAAATACGGATTCCGACGCAGAAGAATATGAAAAGAAGCTCAAAGAATTACAGGCTTCCAAGGAAGTGAAGGATCGTATTCACAAGGAAATCCAGCGTTTCAAAGGCATTTCGGCGAATTCTTCCGAGAGCACGGTAAGCCGTGGGTATATTGAAACACTGTTAGAACTTCCGTGGGAGAAAGAATCGGTTGATAATAAGGATTTAGAACAGGCAAAGAAGATTCTTGATGAGGATCATTATGGTCTGGATAAAGTAAAGGAACGCATTTTGGAGTTCCTTGCTGTCCGTAATCTGACAGGAAAAGGCGAAAGCCCGATTATTTGTCTGGTAGGACCTCCGGGAACCGGTAAGACAAGCATTGCCCGCTCTATCGCAAAGGCGCTGGATAAGGAATATGTACGCATTTCCTTAGGTGGTGTCAGAGATGAGGCGGAGATTCGCGGTCACAGAAGAACTTATGTGGGAGCGATGCCTGGACGAATCGTTGCGGGACTTCGGACGGCAGGCGTTCGCAATCCGCTCATGCTTTTGGATGAGATTGACAAGATGAGCAGCGATTACAAAGGCGATACCGCATCAGCAATGCTTGAGGTTCTTGATTCGGAACAGAATCACAAGTTCCGCGATCATTACGTGGAGTTGCCAATTGATTTGTCAGAAGTGCTTTTTGTTGCAAGTGCAAACTCCCTGCAGGACATTCCGGGACCATTGATGGATCGCATGGAGATTATTGAGGTAAGCAGTTATACGGAGAACGAGAAGTTCCATATTGCAAAGGATCACCTCATGGCAAAGCAGTTCGCAAAGAATGGCATCGAAAAGGGGCAGTTGAAAATCACTGACAAGGCATTGAAGGATATGATTTCTTTCTATACGAGAGAGGCCGGTGTCCGTGGACTTGAGCGCCGGATTGGAGAAATCTGCCGCAAGAGTGCGAGAAAGCTGTATGAGAAGGAGACTGACAAAGTCCGTGTTTCTGCCGGCAATCTTGAAGAGTATCTTGGTAAAACAAAGTATCGTCCGGACAAGAAGAATAAAAAGGATGAAGTTGGAATTGTGCGTGGACTTGCATGGACAAGCGTTGGCGGTGTGACTCTTGAAATTGAAGTCAATGTAATGCCGGGCAAAGGAAATCTGGTACTTACCGGAAAGCTTGGAGATGTCATGAAAGAGTCTGCACAGACCGGCATCAGTTATATTCGTTCCATTAGTGGACAGTATGACGTGAAGCCGGAATTTTTCCAGGAGAATGACATCCATATCCATATTCCGGAGGGAGCGGTACCGAAAGATGGACCATCGGCAGGTATTACGATGGCACTTGCCATGCTTTCTGCTATTACTAATCATCCGGTGCGCGCAGATATTGCAATGACCGGAGAAATCACGCTGCGGGGGCGCGTACTTCCAATCGGAGGTCTCAAGGAAAAACTGCTGGCAGCAAAGAATGCAGGAATGCATACTGTATGCGTTCCAAAAGAAAACGAAAAAGATCTCAGCGAGATTTCAGAAGAAATTACAGAAGGAATGGAAATACTTCTGGTGGAACATATGGATCAGGTAATAAAGGCTGCTTTTGTATAAGACAGCCTTTATTGTTACACTGCAAAAGTAAGTGCACACTTTTTTATCGTAGAAAAGAGGTACCGTATGGTAATAAAAAATGTAAATCTGGAGACCGTGTGTGGAATTACGAGTACAATTCCGGACAATATGCTTGATGAAGTGGCTTTCGCCGGAAAGTCAAACGTGGGAAAGTCATCCCTGATCAATGCGCTGATGAACCGAAAAGCGCTGGCCCGTACTTCATCCCAGCCGGGAAAGACCCAGACGATTAATTTTTATAATGTCAATGAATCGATGTATCTGGTGGATCTGCCGGGATATGGTTATGCGAATGCAAATGTGGAAATCAAGGCGAAGTGGGGACAGATGATTGAGAATTATCTGCATACTTCCAAGCGCCTGAAAGCGGTGTTTCTGTTGATCGATATCCGCCACGAGCCATCGGAAAATGATCAGCTGATGTACGAGTGGATGGGGCATCAGGGATATGCACCGATTATTATTGCAACCAAAGCAGACAAGTTAAAACGAGGACAGGTTATCCGCCATGTGCAGATGATCAGGGAAGTGTTGCAGATGGAGCCGGAATCCATAGTGATTCCGTTTTCGGCAGAGACAAAGCAGGGGCGCGAAGAAATCTGGGAGCTGATTGATTCCCTTGTGGAAATCCCGGAAGAAATTCTTGAGGAACAAAAGAAAAAAGAACAAAAGAAACAAAAAGAACAGGTGCAGAAAAATGATACACCTGCCCGCAAGCCACGGTGGAAAGCAACGGATCGTCCGGTGGCAAAGAAAACACAGAAGAAAGCAGCGGCAAAAAAGAAAGCAAATAAAAAGAAAGGATAGTGTCAAGTTTTCTATGAAAAAGAATAAGAATTTATTTGTATGTCTGATGCTGGCCGGCATTCTGCTGGTGTCTGTCCTTATCGGAACTGTGGCTGCCCGCAGGCAGGAAACACCCGCATCCAAAGAGCTTACGGTAGTTACTTCTTTTTATCCAATGTATATTGCAGCCGAGAATGTTATTGGAGATGCCACAGATGTGAGACTCGAAAATCTCAGTGAACCACAGACCGGCTGTCTGCATGACTTTCAGCTGACGCCGGAAGATATGAAGCTTTTGAGCACGGCGGATGTGTTTATCATCAATGGAGGCGGAATCGAATCGTTTATGAAAGATGTGGCGGCAGCTTATCCGGATCTTACGATCATTGAGGCCTGTGAGAATGTGCAGCTTCTTGCCGAGGGGAACGACGAAAATGCACATGCATGGATGAGTATTGCGGCATATGAGACACAGGTGCAGACGATTGCAGATGAACTGGGAAAAGCAGATGCAGCACACAAGGACCTCTATGAGGCAAATGCAAAAGCCTATAAAGAAAAGCTGGAGCCATTGAAGGAACGCCAGAAAAAGATTGCAGAAGCAGCAAACGGGCAGAATGTGATTCTGTTCCATGAAGCCTATGATTATGTAGCAGAGGATTACGGATTGAATGTCAGTTATGTGCTGGATCTGGATGAAGAGCGACAGGTCAGCGCCGGAGAAATCGCGGATGTGCTCGCAGCGGTCAAAAAGGATCATGTAAAATATATCATGGCAGAGGAACTTTATGGAAAAAGCACTGGCGATACGATCGAGGCAGAATCCGACGTGAAGGTGTTGTATCTCGATCCTCTGAACAAAGGCAACTATGATGCGGACAGTTATCTGGAAGGAATGTCAAAGAATATGGACATTCTCGAACAGTATCTGGACAGATAGAAAGGAGCGCAGCCATGCGCAAGATTATTAACCCTTGTGGGTTTCATTGTATCAAGGTAAATCACCTTGGCGTAAAATTCAATGAACAGATTGTGCTGGATGATGTGAATCTGCACATTCACTGCGGATCGCTCAATGCGATCATTGGAAAAAACGGTGCGGGAAAATCAACCTTGATCCGGGCAGTGTTAGGCAATATCCCACATACCGGAGATATTGAGTTCCGCGACACCAAGGATGGAAAAATACAGAAATTAAAAATCGGATATGTGCCACAGTCGGTCAATATTGAGAAAGATACACCGGTCAGTGTGTATGACCTGCTGGCAAGTTACGAATCTCATTATCCGGTATTTCTGCCCAAAAGCCGTAAGCTTTATGAAAAAATTAAAGAGAATCTGAGCGTGTTTGAGGCAGAAGACCTCATTGACAAGCAGGTATGTAATCTTTCCGGCGGACAGTTGCAGCGAGTCCTTTTGTCCTTAGCAGTTATGGATGAGCCGAATTTGCTGCTTTTGGATGAGCCGGTATCCGGTATCGACCAGAATGGTATGGAACTTTTTTTCCGTACGATGACATATCTCAAGGAGCATTATGATCTGGCAATCATTCTGATTTCCCATGATCTGGATTATGTGGCAAAGTATGCGGACCATGTGGTGCTTTTGGATAAAACGGTTTTAAAGCAGGGAACTGTCCGGGAAGTGTACGACAGTCCCGAGTTCGAGCGAATCTTTTCGATTGGCAGTGAAGAAAAATGGATCAAGGAGGAGAATGCAGATGAGTAACTGGTTTGCCTGGCTGGATTATGGTTTTATGAAAAATGCGTTGATTGCGATTCTGATCATCACTCCTTTGTTCGGGCTGATGGGCACGATGATCGTAAATAAAAAGATGGCATATTTTTCGGATGCATTGGGACATTCGGCACTCACCGGAATTGCTGTGGGTGTGGTCTGTGGCATGCAGGATACGAATTTGTCCATGGTATTGTTTGCCATTGTTTTTGCATTGCTTTTAAATAAAATCGGGAGTGCAGGGATTGCGACAGACACAATTATATCGGTATTTTCTTCCTGCTCGGTGGCAATTGGACTTGCGATATTGTCAAAAGGCGGTAATTTCAGCAAATATTCGAGTATTCTTGTCGGAGATGTATTAAGTATCACAAGACGTGAGATTTTCTATCTTGTAGCAATTTTCGTAGTGACGATTGTATTCTGGGTACTTTGCTTTAACTGGCTGAATGCAGTCTGTATTCATCGCGCATTGGCGGGAAGCAAACAGATTCCTGTGCGTCTGATGGACAATATTTTTGCAGTATTGGTGGCATTGATCGTAACGCTTTCCATCAAATGGGTCGGTATTCTGATTATCAATGCGCTACTTATTCTTCCGGCGGCTTCGAGCCGGAATATCTCGGTAAATATGCGGGAGTATCATCTGTTTTCCGTAATCTTTTCCGTATTTTCCGGTGTGGTGGGACTTGTGCTGTCCTATTATACGAATGTGGCGACCGGCCCGACCATTGTAATTATTGCTTCCGTGATTTATTTCATGACTTATTTTTTCGGGAAAAAGTGCAAAGAATAAAATTCAGATGATTATTTTTCTCATATGATACACGCGGATTTGACCGCAAAACATTCTTATGGTACAATTATTGTATACAAAATACAGAGGAAATACACATGGATGAAATTAAGTTAAAAGCGTTAGCGAAGATTAATCTCGGACTGGATGTGGTCAGAAGACGGGAGGATGGATATCACGAGGTGCGTATGGTGATGCAGACAATTCATCTGTACGACCAGCTTCTTATTCAGAAGAGTGAGACGCCGGGCATTCAGATACATTCGAACCTGAGCTTTCTTCCGGTCAATGAAAACAATCTGGTGTATAAAGCCGGAAAATTGCTGATGGATGAGTTTGATATTCACACAGGCGTATCCGTGGATCTGAACAAACACATTCCTGTTGCTGCCGGTATGGCAGGGGGGGGGCAGGCGGTAGTACCGATGCGGCAGCCATGCTATATGGAATGAATCAGTTGTTCGGGTTAAAGTTAAAGCGTAAAGATCTCATGGAACGCGGTGTACAGATCGGTGCGGATGTACCATATTGTATTATGCGTGGTACAGCTTTGGCAGAGGGAATTGGAGAGAAACTTTCTTCTCTGCCTCCGATGGTCAAATGTCCGGTACTGATCGCAAAACCGGCGGTTTCTGTTTCTACCAAATTTGTATATCAGAATCTGAAACTTAATGAACAGACGCCGCATCCGGATATCGATGCTTTGATCACGGATATTCGAAATTCAGATTTCGATAATATCTGTGCAGATATGGGAAATGTACTGGAAACAGTGACAATCCCGAATTATCCGGTCATTGCACAGATAAAGGAGCAGATGCTAAAGTCAGGAGCGAAAGCTTCCATGATGAGTGGCAGCGGACCGACGGTATTTGGTCTTTTTGGAGATGAGGAGACTGCCCGGAGGGCACGGGCAGAGATGAAAGCGTCCGGACTTGCAAAACAAGTGTATCTTACCTCAATCTATAACAATCGCAGATAGTTTTATTACAACGAGCAGAGAATGGAGAATGAGAATATGACAGATGATTTAACGCTGAATATGAATGCGTATCTGCCACTGAGAGACGTTGTGTTCAATACGCTGAGAGAAGCTATTTTAAAAGGAGACCTTAAACCCGGAGAGCGACTGATGGAGTTGCAGCTGGCTTCAAAACTTGGAGTGAGCCGTACCCCGATCCGTGAGGCGATTCGGATGTTGGAGCAGGAAGGTCTCGCAGTGACCACCCCGCGCAAGGGTGCGGAAGTGGCAAAGATGACACTCAAGGATATGGAAGATGTATTGGAAATCCGGGATGCACTCGATGAGCTTGCTGTGCGTATTGCATGTCAGAAAATCAGCGATGAGCAGTTAAAGCAGCTTGAAGATATGAAGGAGCTTTTTGAAAAAAGCACACAGACGGGTAATGTTAAAAAAATCGCGGAAGCAGACGTGACGTTCCACGATGTGATCTATGAGGCAACTGGCAATCCGAAGCTTGTTACGCTTTTAAACAATCTGCGGGAGCAGGTCTATCGTTACCGCGTAGAGTATATCAAAGATCCAAAGAATTATCCGACATTGATTGCGGAACATGAGGCAATTTTAGAAAGTCTTAAAAACCGGGATGTCAAGAATGCGGTGGAAGCTATGCATGTGCATGTGGCAAATCAGGCAGAAGCGGTCAAGACTGTGATTCAGGAACAGGAATAAATCAATGTATATAATTTCCAAAATAGGGCAAAGTAAGAGCAGATGTGTGATGCATCTGCTCTTATTTTATTTATGCCGTAACAGTTCGGGTTTATGGTTGCCATCTAAGAAAGGGGAGATTTACATGACAGAGATTTCCACGCAGATTCAAAAAAATATAGACGCATACAAGGCGCTGTTTGCGGACTGCGCCGATATTAAAATGCGTGAAATGATGCTTGGCAGTGGTAAAAACCGAAAATGCTTTCTGGCATATATTGAGGTTGCGGTATCTAATATCCTCGTGGAAAATACCGCTTTGGGGCAGTTGATTGCGGCGCTGGAACATATGCCGCAGGAGAAAATCAATCGGACGTTGGATACAAATGCATTGGGGATTGCGGATGTCACACCTTATAAGTATTTAGAAGACGCAGCAGCCGGCATGCTGACCGGAGATGCAATTCTTTTTATCGATGGATATGGAAAAGCATTAAAGATTGCAGACAAGGGGTATCCGGGGATGGGGGTGCAGGAACCGGATTCCGAGAAGGTAATTCGTGGATCGAAAGAGGGATTTACGGATTCCATTAAAACCAACACGGCATTAATCAGAAAACGCATTCGTTCTACCAAAGTAAAAGTGGAGGAGATACAGGAAGGGGTTCGTTCGCACACAGCAATCGATCTGGTCTATATGAAAGATCTGGTTTACCCCGACGTACTGGCAGAGATTAAAAAAAGGCTACAGAGATTTGAAGTTGACGGGATTTTGGATAGTGGAGTGTTAGAACAGCTGGCAGAGGAGAAGTGGTATTCGCCTTTTCCACAGTTTCAGACGACGCAGCGGCCGGATCGAGCGGCGAATGTAATCCTTGAGGGAAGAATTGTTCTCTTGTGCGACAATTCACCCGTGGCACTGATTCTTCCTACAGATTTTAATTCTTTTTTGAAAACCAGTGATGATTATTACAACCGATTTGAAGTTGCAACATTCGCGAGAATCCTCCGGTATCTGGCGGCTTTTTTTGCGATGACACTGCCGGGCTTATATCTGGCGGTCATGGATTTCCACACGCAGGTTTTGCCGACGAC
>ERZ779737.65-NODE-65-length-105483-cov-17.319934_pt1 | contig 105483 bp, 84 predicted proteins | sample MGYA00511889_ERZ779737 | MGnify/ENA primary metagenome ERZ779737 (study PRJEB29588, sample SAMEA2163575) | human gut metagenome | biome: human gut; feature: human-associated habitat; material: faeces | place: Denmark | collected 2008/2010 ...
TCAAGAGCAAATACTACAACTGTATACTTCTTCTCCGGCTCAAGGTTGAATGTATCAGTAAATACTCCCTGATATCCTGAAACCAGCAGAATAGTTTCAGGATCCATACCCATGCCTATATAAAGAGCGATATCATTCAGATAGAACTGATAGCATGTGGTAAGCATATCCACCTGCTCGGGGTCCAGTCCCTCCAGTATATTCGCATAATACCATCCGCTGTATGAACCCGGATCTACAGTAAGAGTCACAGCCGCACCGCTGACTTTCAGATCTACGTTGAAATCCACATCGATCGTCTCGATATCCCCGCTCGTCACATCTACCCTGACAATATCCGTAAGTCTGGTCCCGGCCTCCAGGTCGATTCCGTATGCATACACCGTAAACGCCGTAGCCGGCATTACCGGTGACTTGACATAATCTATCTGGTCTCCCGTCATGGCCACAGTCTCCAGAGCTATGCCCTCGCTTTCGAAATAGACCATGTCGTCATTGAACAGGTCATCGTCCTCCGGGAACTGTGCGACGTATTCGGCAGGCGACACGAAGAATATATAATCCATCTCCTTGTCCAAAGGAATGATGTCAAAAGTAATGCTGGATGTCTGCACATCCTTCACCGTAATCTCGAACGGGGCCGGCTGAGGCTCTGCAGGCTCCTGAACGACTGCGAAAGAAACTTCTCCATCAAGGCCGGGATAAGCCACATTGAACTCCGCTTTACGACTTTCCTCAGTCTCATTCTTTGCAACTGTAAGGGTAATCTTACCTGCTACCGCGACATCAATATCTGATATCCAGTCAACAGCTTCCACTGGTTCAACAGCGATTGTGGTGCCCTCAACGGCATTCTCGAGGGTATAATCCAACGAGACCTGCCCACCGGCAGCACTTACTGCAAGTTCAGTCTGAGAGAGTTTCAGAGATGGTGGAAGAATTTTCTCTTCCTGTTCACACGAAATAATGAGAAATAATGCCGCAAACAGGCATCCGACAGTGATTTTTAAAGAATTCATAAATTTGATAGTTAATTTTAATTGTTCGTTAAAAAATCAACCAGCGGTTATTTTCTAAAAAAGTGTTTGTCAAGATAATAAATTTTTAAAAATTTATTATCTTTGTGTCAGATTTAACCAACGATTTAATATTTCTCAAGTCCATCTACAGGACAGGCCGGAAAACAGCAGCCGCTCCCCTTGAATCTGCCGACAACCTCATATAATTGTAGCAACCCTTATTCCCGGCGACGGCAGGTCTCCGCCAAGCGGAAATATCAGCTGCCCCCTAAAATTCCATTGAGAAGACCTCGGACCTGGGCAGACTGACCAGACGGAGGTCCGCAGGCACGGACAGGCCCATGGATTCAAGGCTGCGGAGAGTGGCGTCATAGGCCAGTTCGGGGGTATTGTTGTCCTTGCTGATATGGCAGAGGAAGATGCCGCGCAGGCCGGGATGCCAGAAACGGCGGACGGCTGCGGCGCAGGACTCGTTGCTCAGATGGCCGCAGTCACTGACAATACGGGACTTGAGGTCCGGGGGATAGGGCCCGCCCATGAGCATGTCCAGATCGTAGTTGGACTCGATGATAAGATAATCGGCTCCCGCACAGATTTCATAGGCATAATCCGGAACTTTCCCCAGGTCGGTCATGAACACGAACCGGGTCCCGAAAAAGTCCAGCCTGTATCCCAGGGTCTGGGTAGCATCGTGCGGCACCTCGAAAGTCAGGCACCTGACTCCCCTCATCTCCGTCTCGAAACCTGGCCGCAGCACCCTGCGCGATCCTCCGATATCCGGTCCTACAGCCTTGTGCCGCGACAGGGCATCATGCAGGCGGGCCGTTGCGTACACCGGCACAGAAAGCCTCTGGGCTACCGAAGCGAGACCGCGGATATGGTCCACATGATCGTGCGTTACAAAAATCATTTCGACGGACGATATATCTGCGCCCGCCCCTGCTAGCCTGGACTTGATAGTCCTGTAGCCCACACCGGCATCCACTATCAGAGCCGTATGCTCATCTCCTATATAGTAACAGTTACCGTTGCTCCCGCTCGAGATACTCAGAAATCTTGCCATACAGGTCTTCTTTGGGACTGAAGAGCAGAGAGTGCAGACCCGCTGCCCGTCCGGCCTCCACATTGGCCGGAGAATCATCTATGTACAGAGTCTCTTCCGGTACTATGCCGGAATCATCTATCATTTTCCGGAAAATGGCGCTGTCAGGTTTGGCCACCCTCATCTGATAGGACAGATACAGCCGCTCGAATATCTCCTTGACATCGTAGCCGCGGGCCCTGAAGAGCTTGCGGCAGTAGCCCATACCGATAGGATTGGTATTGCTGAGCAGCAGCATACGGTAGTCTTTCTTGAAGCGCAGGAGCGCATCTATCCTGTCCTGGGGAATACCGCAGAGAAAACAATTGAGCGAATAGTCGATCTGCTCGTCCGTCACCACCCTGGGACTTCCGTCCGGAGCAGTCATGACTGCCCGCGAGCGGATGATGTCGCGGAACTGCGGAGCCGTTATCCTGCCTGTCTCGAACTTCTCGAAATAGCCCACCTGCCGGTAGGAACGCAGCACGTCCCCGAAATCCTTATAACCTACCACTTCGTTGAACGCCCTGATACAGGCCACACGGTTCAGGGGCACTATCACCCCGCCCAGATCGAAAACCAAATTCTTTATCATACTGTTTTTTCATCTAGTTTTAGGAAAGTAAAATCATACGGGGGCCGGTATATCCCCTTCTCGGTGACAATTCCGGAAATCAGTTCCGCCGGAGTCACATCGAATGCCGGATTATAGACCTTCACCCCCTCCGGAGCCGTCCTCCTGGAAAAATACAAGTCCGTCACCTCGCTCCCGTCGCGCTGTTCCACCGGTATATCGGCGCCGGAGGCTGCCTGTGGATCTATGGAGGATGTCGGTCCCAATATATAAAAAGGTATGCCGTAGTACCGTGCGAGTATGGCCAGTGCACTTGTGCCTATCTTGTTGGCGGTATCTCCGTTGCAGGCCACCCGGTCGCATCCGGTAAATACCAGGTCTACACGGCCGGAAGCCATAAGGGATGAGGCCATGCTGTCGCATTCCAGAGTCACGTCCACCCCAGCCTTCTGCAGTTCGTAAGCGGTAATCCGCGCCCCCTGCATCAGCGGACGGGTCTCGTCAGCGTAGACTCTCGGTGCCAGTCCCCGGCTGTGAGCCAAGTAGATGGGAGCCAAAGCCGTACCATAGCGGGAAACCGCATAGTGACCGGCATTGCAGTGGGTGAGGATTCCCATTCCGGGACGGCTGATAAGCTCCGCGCCGTATCCGGCTATCGCACGGCACATGGCCACGTCCTCAGCCTTTATCGCATCCGCCTCGCTCCTGAGAGCATCCAACACCTTCGGAAGGCCCTTGTCAGCACAGGCTGCGTACTTCCTCTCCATCCTGCCCAAAGCCGCCGGGAGATTGACTGCAGTGGGTCTGGAAGAACAGATGTAACGGCTGATGCGGAAGAATTCCTCCCTGACGCGCCCGGAATCAAACCCGGGCACCGCAACCGCCCGCCTGAATGATACGTACAGCCCATAGGCCGCCGCTATCCCGATAGCCGGCGCCCCCCTGACCCTCAGCTTCGCAATAGCCTCGTAGACCTGCGACTCATCCCTGAGCGTAAGGAACTTCTCTTCCCATGGCAGGAGAGTCTGGTCCACGATCACCACCCCGTCCCCGCCGGGCGTGAGAGCCACACTGTCGTATGTAAAAAGATCGTCCAGCTGCACGGCCGTATCCTCCATTGTACAGACGGTCAGAGCCTTGATATGAGCTCGGTGAATATCACGGTCATGCGGTCGGCTGCCGCATCCGCTGCACGTACCACATCGTCCCCGTTGTTCTCGAAGTCCTCGGCATAGTCGTCATGGGCCTCGTTGGTAATGACGGACATACCGAAGACCGGTACGGAGCTGTGCCTGGCGACAATCACCTCCGGGATAGTGGACATGCCTATCGCGTCAGCCCCTATCAGACGGAAATACTTGTACTCCGAGGGGGTCTCATAGCTGGGACCTGTACCGGCCAGATAGACTCCGGTCTTGAACTCAATACCCTTTTCGCGGCCTATCTCCCCTGCCATGGCTATCAGCTTGGGGTCGTAAGGACGGGTCATGTCCGGAAAGCGGGGGCCGAACTCGTCCAGATTGGGACCGATGAGGGGATTGGGCAGCTTGTTGATGTGGTCGCGGATGATCATGAGGTCTCCCACATGGAAGTCGAAGTTCACACCTCCGGCGGCATTGGAGACGAAGAGAGCCCTGATGCCCAGACGTACCATCACCCGCACGGGGAGAGTCACCTTGTCCATCGGATAACCCTCGTAATAGTGGAAACGGCCCTGCATGGCCATGACTGTCTTCCCGCCGAGAGTGCCGATGATAAAATTGCCCTTGTGGCCGATGGCCGTGGACTTCACAAAGCCGGGAACCTCAGTGTAGGGTATCGTAAGCGGAGCCTCTATCCGGTCCGCCAGTTTGCCCAGACCGCTGCCCAGGATGATGCCCACCTGGGGTCTGAGACCTCCGAGACGGCCTTCAAGATACTGTACCGCCTCATTTATCACTGTCATTCTGTTGTCCATATCTTATGCGTTTATTTTTCTTAAAAACCTTTCCGTCTCCTCCTTTGCCCTGGCCAGGACCTCTTCCTGCCCCTCTACCCTTCCGCCCTGCATGAGGATGCGGCCGCCGCAGATGAGGGTGTCGATGCAGGAGGAATTGGCTGAATAAATGAAATTGGCCTTGAAATTGTGAGCCGGGACGAAGAAGGGCGAATCCGTATCCACCAGGATAAGGTCTGCCCGGGCTCCTTCCTCCACCACACCGGAATTCAGGCCCAGGGCCCGCGCTCCGTTGACAGTGCCCATTGCCAGCAACTCGTCCAGAGGCAGGGCCGCCGGATCCTCCCTCCACGCCTTCTGGACCAGGGCTGCCGTCTTGAGAGCCTCGCGCAGGTCGAGATTGTTCGACGAGCCGGCCCCGTCCGTACCCATAGTCACATTGGCCCCGGCATCGCGCAGTTCATTGTACCTGAACCGCCACCCGGAGGCCAGCTTGAGGTTGGAGTTGACATTATGCACCACAGTAGTACCGGACTCTCCCAGCAGGTGTATGTCCTCCTCGTCGAGCCATAGGGTGTGTGCGGCCATGACATCGCGGCCCAGCAGCCCCATGTCGGCCAGCCGGCGGGTCGGAGAGACTCCGTAACGGGCCTGATGCGCCTCGTTTTCCTGACGGGTCTCGGATATATGGGTGTGCAGGAGAAGCCCCCTGGTGCGGGCAAAATCCGCGGCCCAGAGCATATTGTCGTCGCTGACCGTATAATGGGCGTGGATGGAAACTCCGAAACGCACCCTTGGAGACCAGGAGCGGGAAGCCGCGTACATAGCCTCGCACTCCTCCCTCTGGAGCCTCTGCTTGCCGGGGTCTCCCCCGTCCAGGAAACAATAGGTCAGATGCGCCCTCATGCCGCTGTCCTCCACCGCCTGCGCGGCCCGGTCTATCCGCCAGTACATGTCGTTGAACGCCACGGTACCGGTACGGATCATCTCCAGGCAGGCCAGACGTGTGCCCCAGTAGACCAGATCGTCGTCCAGGACAGCCTCGGCCTTCCAGACAGCATCGAGCCAGGCCTTCAGGGGCATGTCCTCGCAGATGCCGCGGAAAAGCGTCATCCCGGCATGGGTATGCATGTTGACAAATGCCGGCAGCACCGTCATGCCGCGGCCGTCGAATACTTGTACACTGTCTCCGCACTGCAGCGCGGAGCCTATGCGGGAGATTACTCCCTCCTTTATATAAATGTCGCAGGAACAGCCGTCCAGAAGGACGTTCCTGAGCAGAAAATTGCCTTTCATATCATCCGTTTCACATCTGTCATAAACAACAAATATAGAAATAAGTGGCGGAAATACGGAATTTTTTGAAAAGAATTTAAAACTTTAAGGAGCGGGGGCGTTGTTGATTAAATTTATAAGCATATTAGATATTTTTGGTATATATTTCGTATATTTGCAAAATGTAAATAGAATTTTGCACGCAATGATAACAAAAGAGTTAATCGCGCCTAAAAGCATTGTGGTCGTCGGAGGTTCGGACGATGTCCACAAGCCGGGGGGAGCTACCCTCAAGAATCTTCTGAACACTCATTATTCCGGAGAGCTGTACGTCGTCAACCCCAAGTGCGACACAGCCCAGGGAGTCAAGTCCTACAGGGACATAGAGCTGCTTCCCTCTGTGGACTGCGCCATCCTCGCCATCCCCGCGAAGATGTGCCTGGCCACAGTCGAGACCCTCTGCAACAAGAAGGCCTGCAAGGCGATTATCATCCTCTCCGCCGGATTCAAGGAGGACAGCAAGGAGGGAGCCGAGTGGGAAAGGAAGATCACCGAGGTCTGCAACTCCACCGGCACGGCCCTCATAGGTCCCAACTGCGTGGGCGTGATGACTCAGCACTATATCGGAGCCTTCATCCAGCCGGTTCCCAAGATCAACCCTATGGGAGCCACGCTCATCTCCGGCTCAGGAGCCACCATCGTATTCATCCTCGAGGCCGCCATGCAGCTTGGCCTGCACTTCAATCAGGTATTTTCCGTCGGCAACTGCGCACAGATCGGTGTCGAGGACGCCCTCGAATATATGGACGAGAACTATGTGCACGGCAAGAGTTCGCCCGTCATAATGCTCTATATCGAAAGCATGAACGACCCGGCCAAACTTGCAAGGCACGCCAGGTCCCTCATCGCCAAGGGGGCCAAGATAGCCGCCATCAAGGCCGGATACAGCGAGGCCGGCAGCCGTGCGGCATCGTCCCACACCGGAGCGCTGGCCTCTCCTGACAAGGCCGTCAACGCCCTCTTCCGCAAGACCGGCATCGTAAGGTGCTACAGCCGTACCGAACTGGTAACCGTTGCAGCCGCCATGATGTATCCCGAGCCCAACGGACGCAGGGTCGGCATCGTCACCCATGCCGGAGGCCCCGCTGTCATGCAGACAGACGTACTTTCCTCCAACGGCATAGAGATTCCCCACCTCTCCGGGCCCAAGGCCGAGGAACTCCTCAAGAAGCTCTACATCGGCTCGTCCACGGCCAATCCCATCGACTTCCTGGCCACCGGTACCGCCGAACAGCTGGGTTATATTCTGGACGCCTGCGAGAACGACTTCGACGTGGACGCCATCACCATCATCTTCGGCAATCCCGGACTGTCGACAGTATACGATGTCTACGACCTCATCAACGAGAAAATCAGGACATCACGCAAGCCCATTTATCCCGTACTGCCCTCCGTTGTCAATGCCCGTGACGAGATCAGGGCCTTCCATGACAAGGGCGGTATCAGCTTCCCCGACGAGGTGGCCCTCGGCTCGGCCATCGTGAAAATCATGAACCGTCCCAAGCCCATCGACGGATGCACCCTGCCCCCTGTGGACAAGAAAATGATCCGCGAGGTCATCGATTCCAACGGGAACGGCTACCTGGCCCCCGATCAGGTACAGCTTCTGCTCGACGCCGCAGGCATCAACCGCAGCCGGGAATACGTGGTCAGCGAGCTGGGCGAGGCCATCGAGGCCGCCAAGGAAATCAAGTATCCCGTAGTGATGAAGGTGGTAGGCCCCATCCACAAGTCGGATGTAGGAGGCGTATCCCTCAACATCACTGACGACAATACCCTGACCTCTGAATTCTACAGAATGATGCGTATCAAGGATGCTACGGGAGTCCTGCTGCAGCCCATGCTCAGCGGCACCGAAGTGTTCGTGGGCGCCAAGAGGGAAGAAAAGTTCGGCCACCTTATCCTCTGTGGTCTGGGCGGCATCTATGTGGAGGCACTCCACGACATCAGCTATTCCCTCTCTCCCGTCTCCAAGGTCGAGGCTGACGAGATGATCCGCGGCCTCAGGGCAATAAAACTGCTCGAGGGAGTACGCGGCAAGGAAGGGGTCAATCTGGTGCTCTTCAACGAGGTCATCCGCCGCGTGTCGGCACTCTGCGCCGCCGCTCCGGAGATATACGAGATGGACATCAATCCCCTGCTGGGCAATTCCAAGTCCATCACGGCCGTGGATGCCCGCATAAGAATTGAGAAGTCGGACGCAGCCATATAGCCGGAAAGATGAACAATCCTTTTAAAAAACTCAAGGACTGGTATTCGGAGCAGACCCCCACGACCAAGGGGTTCATCTGGATAGGGCTGCTGCTCATCATAGGCATCATCCTCCGCTGGGACTATATCAGCAAGGAGGTGGTGTCCGCATTCGGATTTTTAAATTTCAACCAATAACAAACACTAATTTTATGGCAACACAAGGAGCTATTGTAGTAGACAAAGAAAGGTGCAAGGGCTGCGGAGTATGCGTAGTCAACTGCCCCACCGGCGCCATTGCCCTCTCCCATGAGGTCAACGGCAGAGGTTACAACTTCCTTTCTCTGGTCAATCCCGAGAAATGCATCGGCTGCGCCAACTGCGCGACCGTATGCCCTGATTCAGTTATCACTGTTTATCGTGTTAAAATCTAAATTTTGAGAATATGGCAGAAAAGATTCTTATGAAAGGTAACGAGGCCATCGCATTCGGAGCCATCGACTGCGGCTGCGACGGTTATTTCGGATACCCCATCACCCCTCAGTCTGAGGTGATGGAAACCCTTATGAAAGTACAGCCCTGGGAGACCACCGGTATGGTAGTGCTCCAGGCCGAGAGTGAGACATCATCCATCAACATGGTATACGGCGGTGCCTGCTGCGGAAAGAAGGTAATGACCTCATCTTCCAGCCCCGGTATCAGCCTCATGTGCGAGGGTCTGAGCTATATCGCCGGAGCCGAGCTGCCCTGCGTCGTAGTGAACGTAATGCGCGGCGGTCCGGGTCTGGGAACCATCCAGCCCAGCCAGGGAGACTACTTCCAGACCGTAAAGGGAGGCGGACACGGTGACTACCATCCCATCGTACTCGCCCCCGCATCCGCTCAGGACATGTACGACTTTGTGGGCGAAGCATTTGACCTTGCCTTCAAATACCGCAACCCTGCCATTATTCTCGGTGACGGTGTCATCGGACAGATGATGGAGAAGGTGGAGCTCCGTCCCGCCAAGCCCCGCCGTACAGACGAGGAGATCCGCGCCCTGTGCGACTCATGGGCAACCATCGGCAACACAGGCCGCCACGGCAACACCATCACCTCCCTTGCCCTCGACCCTCAGGTACAGGAGAACTTCAACATCAAGCTCCAGAAGAAGTACGCCGAGATCGAGGCCAACGAGGTCCGCTACTCGACCTACATGACAGACGACGCCGAGTATCTGATCGTAGCCTTCGGCTGTATGTCCCGTATCGGCGAGAAGGTAGTGGAGCTGGCACGCGAGGAAGGCATACGCCTCGGACTGCTGCGCCCCATCACCCTCTACCCTTTCCCCAAGAAGGAAATCGACTCACTCGTACCCCAGCTCAAGAACATCCTCTCCCTCGAGCTCAACGCAGGCCAGATGGTCGAGGACATCAGGCTGGTAGTCAACGGACGCATCCCTGTAAACTTCTACGGCCGTCAGGGCGGTATGATTCCTGATCCCGAGGAGATCCTGGAAGTCTTCAAGAAAACTATGTAACAAAAGGCAATTATGATGGACATTAACGAAATAATCAAACCTGAGAACAAGGTTTACGGCAAAACCCCCGTACTTAAAGACAATATCCTCCATTACTGCCCCGGCTGCTCCCATGGCGTAGTGCACAAGGTAATAGCCGAGGTCATCGAGGAAATGGGCATCCAGGACAAGACCATCGGTATCTCTCCCGTAGGATGCTCCGTATTCGCATATAACTACCTGGACATCGACTGGCAGCAGGCAGCCCACGGACGTGCCCCCGCCCTCGCGACAGCCACCAAGAGGCTCATGCCCGACAAATACGTGTTCACATATCAGGGTGACGGCGACCTCGCTTCCATCGGAACCGCCGAGGTAATGCACGCCTGCAACCGCGGAGAGAACATCGTCATCATCTTTATCAACAACGCCATCTACGGTATGACAGGAGGTCAGATGGCACCTACCACCCTGCTGGGACAGGTGACAGCCACCACTCCCTACGGACGTAAGGCCGAGCTCAACGGTTATCCCCTCAAGATTACCGAACTCATTGCCCAGCTCGAAGGCACCTGCTACGTGACCCGTCAGTCCGTGCAGAACCCCGCCGCCGTACGCAAGACCAAGAAAGCCATCCGCAAGGCATTCGAGAACTCTATGATGCACAAGGGCACCTCTTTCGTAGAGGTTGTCAGCACCTGCAACTCCGGCTGGAAAGTCACTCCCGTAGAGGCCAACAAGTGGATGGAGGAGAATATGTTCCCCTTCTATCCCCTGGGCGACATGAAAGACCGTTGATTTAAAATCCTGCGAACTGCTGCGTCACCGCTCAGTCCTCGTATCCTCATTTACGAAAGTAAACTCCGGTACTCGGACTCTCGCGTTCCTTGCATTTCACAAGATTTTGGAAATCAACGGAAGGACAAAGCAGAACACAAGATACTGAAATCATAATTTAAAAACATTGCAAAATATTCAGACAAGAAATATGAAAGAAGAAATCATCATAGCAGGATTCGGAGGACAGGGTGTCCTCTCCATGGGCAAGATTCTGGCCTACTCCGGTATCATGCAGGACCAGGAAGTGGCATGGATGCCCTCATACGGCCCTGAAATGCGCGGCGGTACCTGCAACGTGAGCGTAATCCTCAGCGACAAGAAGATCAGCTCCCCCATCCTGAGCAAGTTCGACACCGCCATCATCCTCAACCAGCAGTCCCTCGACAAGTTCGAGTCCCGCGTAAAACCCGGCGGACTGCTCGTCTATGACCCCAACGGCATCACCCACCACCCTACCCGCACCGACATCTCCATCTACAAGATAGATGCCGCAGACGAGGCAGCCAAACTGGGCAATGCCAAGGCCTACAACATGATCGTCCTCGGAGCCTTCCTGAAAGTGAAGCCCATCGTGAAGATGGAGAACGTGACAGCCGGACTCAAGAAGTCCCTCCCTCCCCGTCACCACAACCTCATCCCGATGAATGAGCAGGCCATCAAGGTCGGCATGGACGCTGTAGTCAAGGTCCGCTAATCCGCGCTAAAGCAAACCGAAAGGGAGGTGTGTCGAAATGCAGATTTTGGCACACCTCCTTTTATTTTCCGCCCCTCTTCACCTTATGCCTCAGCTTCATCACAGCAAAATTCAGCTCAATCTCTGTCTCCGTCCCGTTAGTCTGCAGATCCTCACCGAAGAGGTCTGCCATGATGTCCCCGCTTCTCTGCATAAGGGACTTCTGCCCGTACTTGTCCGGACAGGCCGACAGCTCACCTATTGTCCGCGACAGCTCCCGCAGCTTGGCGAATGCCTCTATAATCGAGATAGTCGCCTCTATCGCCTTATCCCCCTTCAGAATAGTCGCCAGCATATACAGGCCCTTTTCCGTAAACGCTTTTGGCAAAGTACGGCTTTTGGGACTATTTGCAATCAAAAAATTTGACCGCAAATCAGCAAACTCCTGATAATCAAGATTGATAATGTAATTTTCAGGAAATTTACGAGGATTATTTCTGACTGCCTGATTTATCTCACGCGTCTCTACTCCGTAAATCTCCGCCACTGCAAAGTCCAGGATGACATCCTGCCCTCTCAGGCGCACGATTTTGTCTTTCACCGACTTGTTTTCCAATATTCCCATAGTATCTGATTTTGCCACAAAATTACCTCGTTTTTTTATAAATTTGCGGCACATTAACGTTCGTTGATAAAAATCCTGCAACGAGAAAAGACTAGCCGCCCTCGGCTCTAGAGGGAGGGGCCCGCCGCGGAGCGGTGGGAGGGCCTGGTCTTTTCGACTGCCGGATTTTTATCAGATTAACAAATAACAAACTAAATGGCAACAAATGATATCAAGGTCGGTATATCCGGCACATCGACAACGAAAGTATGCAAGGAGAACTGCGCCTCGCTTATGGGATCCGGCGCACTGGACGTATTCGCTACCCCGGCCGTAGTGGCATATATGGAAATGGCCGCCTGCTATGCGGTGAATGACCTGCTCGAAGAGGGTCTCTCGACTGTAGGTACAAAGATTGACATCGCGCATATCAAGGCTTCCCCGATAGGTGAGACCATCACTGCCAAAGCCACACTCAAGGAGATTGACGGCCGCCGTCTGGTCTTCGATGTAACAGCCAGCGACTCCAAGGGCGAAATAGCCAATGGTACCCACGAGCGGTTCATCATCAAGGTGGACAAGTTCATGGCCAAGCTGCAGTAGGAAGGTTTACAAATGAATCAAGAGGATACCATATCCCGCTCCGACAGTTCGGAGTCCGACGACAAGCAGCAGCCCACCAGGCTCTTCGAGTCCATCCATGCGGGCTTTCCCTCTCCTGCCGAGGACATTCCAGGGACTGCTCTGGACATCAACAGGCTGGTCGTCAAGAATCCGGCATCGACATTCTTTGCCAGGGTCAGCGGGGACAGCATGGAAGGAGACGGCATACGCGACGGGGATATCCTGGTCGTGGACAAGTCAGAGGAGCCTCGCGACGGAGCCATAGCCGTGTGCTTCATCAACGGGGAGTTCACCGTCAAAAGGCTGAAAATCAGCGATGGCTGCATCACCCTATTGCCTTCCAATCCCAGATACAAGGCCATAACGGTCCGCGAAGGGGATGACCTTACCATCTGGGGCATAGTCCGTTATGTCATAAAGAAAGTCTGAGGTATCTGTCATGTACGCCTTAGCCGACTGCAACAATTTCTTCGTCAGCTGCGAGCGGGTCTTCCGCCCCGACCTCGAGGGCAGACCGGTAGTCGTACTGTCCAACAACGACGGCTGCGCCATAGCCCGCTCCAACGAAGCCAAGCACCTTGGAATCAAGATGGGACAACCTATGTTCGAGTTCCGTCCCCTCATAGAGTCCGGAGCCGTCACCGTTTTCTCTTCCAACTTCGCCCTCTACGGAGACATGTCCCGCCGCGTCCAGCAGACCATCTCCCGCTTTGCCCCGGCTATCGAGGTATATTCCATTGACGAGTCATTCATCGACCTGACGGGCATGAACCCAGATACAGACTTCGACCTCTGGGCCAAGACCGTATCCAGAGAATGCCGCCGCTGCACAGGCATCCCCGTAAGCGTAGGCGTCTCCCCCACCAAGACCCTGGCGAAAATAGCCTCAAAGCTCTGCAAACAGTACCCTGCCACGAAAGGCGGCTGCTGGATGTACCGTCAGCAGGATGTGGAGAAGGTCCTGAAGAAATTTCCCATAGAGGACATCTGGGGCATAGGCAGACGCTACACCAAGCGCTTCAAGGGCTATTTCGGATTGAAAACGGCTTACGAGTTCTACATGAAGGACGAGGCCTGGGTCAATACGGAGATGGGCATAGGGGGAGTCCGGACGTGGCAGGAACTCCACGGCATCCCCTGCATCAGCTTCGAGGATACCGTCCAGGCGAAAAAACAGATTATGATCTCCAGGACATTCGCCAAGGAGATAACAGACCTGGACGACCTGTCAGCACAGGTCTCAATGTTCTGCTCCATGGCAGTGGAAAAGCTGAGAAAACAGCATTCATGCTGCGGAAATGTCACCGTATTCATCATGACCAACCGGTTCCACAGAGGTAGCGGCCGGGATCAGTTCGAAAGCCGCATGGTACAGTTTCCCACAGCTACGGACAGCACCTTGGAGATCAACACCGGAGTAATGCGCTCCGTCAGTGAAATGTTCCGTGAGGGCTACGGGTATAAAAGGGCCGGCGTGATGCTGGGGGACATCATCCCGTCAGACAAAGTACAGATGTCATTTTTCGATGATGTGGACCGTGAACGCCACTCCCGCCTGATGAGTATCATGGACAGCATCAACCGCAGGGAAGGCCGCAACACCATAGGCGTGGCATCCCAGTCCCTTGAGGGTATAAAAATGAACAGGGAGCACCTGTCTCCCTGTTACACTACTGACTGGAACGATATTATTTCCGTAAACTGTCGATAACGGACATATCCCCCGTATACAACGATGCAGGATAAGCCCGGTTCTCATCTCTAAAATGAAAATAGAAATGCGTGTCCGAATGTTTCATGTACCCGTTTCTGGTCACTCCTGTCCCGGCATTGGTCAGAATCATGCTCACTTCGCCATATATTTCCTCCACATAATACGCCGGATACCGGTAATAGGTAAAAGTGCCTGTATATTTCACCGTATCGGAGGCTGAGACGAAAAACATATCCACCTTCCCGTCTTCCTTGGTACCTGTCATCTTGGTCTTTGCCTCATACGGTGTCACTTCCGAATCATAGTAACAGAAGTACAGCACATCCCCACGGGCATCGTTGGTCCCTTTCCAGACAGTGCCGGCAAGTACCTCCGGCGGGTCAATCCGCCATATACCGCTGCACGACACGCTCAGGCATGCGGCCAGCATAACCAATCCGGCAAAAAAGAGTATCCTCCTCATGACTACTTGGCAAATGCCACAGAGCGGGTCTCACGGATAACCGTAATCTTGACCTGTCCGGGATATACCATCTCGTTCTGGATCTTTCTGGCAATCTCGTTGGACAGCATCTCGGACTCAGCATCGGACACCTGATCCGCGCCCACGATGACCCTGAGCTCACGTCCTGCCTGGATAGCATAGGTCTTCGTCACGCCGGGATAGGACAGGGCAATAGCCTCCATATCCTTGAGTCTCTTGATATAGGACTCGATCACCTCACGGCGGGCACCGGGACGTGCACCCGATATGGCGTCTCCGACCAGCACTATAGGGGAGATCAGAGACATCATCTCCACCTCCTCGTGATGGGCGCCGATGGCATTGCACACCTCCGGTTTCTCCTTGTACTTCTCGGCGAGCTTCATACCCAGGATAGCATGAGGCAGCTCCGAATCCTCCTCGGACACCTTGCCGATATCATGCAGCAGACCCGCACGCTTGGCCAGTTTGGGATTGAGTCCGAGCTCTGCTGCCATGGTCGCGCAGATATTGGCCACTTCACGCGAGTGCTGGAGCAGGTTCTGACCATAGGATGAGCGGTACTTCATCCTGCCGACCAGCCGGACCAGCTCTGCATGAAGCCCATGGATTCCCAGGTCTATGCAGGTCCGCTTTCCTGTCTCCATTATCTCATCCTCCAGCTGCTTGCGCACCTTCTCCACCACCTCCTCGATACGGGCGGGATGGATACGTCCGTCGGTCACCAACTGATGAAGCGCCAGACGGGCCACCTCCCTGCGGACAGGATCAAAGGCCGAAAGCAAGATTGCCTCAGGTGTATCGTCGACCACTATCTCGACACCAGTGGCGGCCTCGAGAGCACGGATATTACGTCCTTCACGTCCTATGATACGGCCTTTCATCTCGTCATTCTCGATATTGAACACAGTGACTGCATTCTCTATGGCCGTCTCAGGCGCTACTCTCTGAATAGTATTGATTACTATCCTTTTGGCCTCTTTTGCCGCATTCATCCTGGCCTCGTCCATGACATCATTGATATAGGACATCGCCTGGGTCTTGGCCTCCTCCTTCATGGTCTCCACCAACATCTCCTTGGCCTCTGCTGCAGACATCCCGGCGATATTCTCTATCTTCTCCACTGCCTCCTTGTGCAGTCTGTCATATTCTTCCGCCTTACGGTTGAGCATATCGGACTGAGCCTTCAGATTCTCTCTTGCAGTTTCGTTCTCGGCCTGCTTGCGCTGAAGGTCGGAAAACTGCTGTTTCATCTGCATCTCACGCTGCTTCAGCTTGTTCTCAGTCTGCTGAATCTGCTGGTTCTTCTCATTGATATAACGCTCGTGCTCACCCTTGAGCTGAAGGAATTTTTCCTTTGCCTGGAATATTTTCTCTTTCTTGATATTCTCTCCTTCGAGCTCGGCTTCCTTTATAATCTTGTCCGCCTGTTTCCTGCGAGCCATGTTGACGACCAGTAAAGTCGCTACCACAGCCACAATGGCCACGGCGACTAATAAAATAATTACTAATGTAATGTTCATATCGTATCTGTTTATATATTGAGTTAAAAATTCTCAACTATATAAAGAACTACAACATGGAAAGATAAAGAAAAAAGCCGTTAGAACACTGTTTATCAGAAAAACCTGAAAAAGTAGGATTTGAGCTCCGATTGCGGACTCAGACTTCCAACGTCCGGTATGTACCGAATCCCCTTGCGGGTCACCCAGGCCTGTCTTCATCCATCGAGTAGGCTCAGGATTGTAAATAATGTTGATTTTCGCAAAGAGCGATCTAACGGCTAAAGCTATATGACATCTGTCTCTAAATACTCATCCAACTGCTTGTCCAACAACTGAATCTCCTTGACAATCCTGCCCGTCGCATCCTCCATGCGGGCCATCTCCAGCAATACTGCGAACTGTATGAGCACTACCGTAAGTGCCTGTTGGTTGTCCACGAAATTATGTCTCTGCCTGAGATCCGCCAGCTTGTCGGTGATGTTCTTCACCGCACTGCGTATCACACTTTCCTCCTCCGGCAGGACTCTGTATGTAAACTTCCTGTCCAGTATCGTAAAATTACACAAGAACTTTCCGTCTTCCATATCAGTCATTCAACAATGAAATACATTTGTCTATCTCACGCACAAGTCTGCCTATATTCTGCTTAGCTTCTTTAACATCTGCGGCGGACGCCTCGAAGGCGCCGGCCAGCTGCAACTTATCTATCTTCTGTTCTAATTCTTTAATTTTGTTATTACTGTTATTCAATTTTGCCCTGCAGTCCTCTATCTCAGCCTCTTTCCTCTCCAGCGACTGCTTCAGGTCCCTGTTTCTGGCCTTAAGTGTCTCGTATCTGGAGATGAAAAGCTCCAATTTTCTCTTATGGGCTTCGAGCGCTATTTTATAACTTTCGTTCATGATAAAAACTTACGGGCGGCACAAAGTTACAAAAATTATTTTATAAAGCGCCACGAACCGGTCTTTTTCGCACCCGCAATTTCTTTAGGATCTATATCGCCCTGGGCCTCAATAAACTCACGGAGCATCTCCCGTATCTCAGGATAGATTTCCACCACGCGGGAGTCCATCGTCTCCCGGTCCAGACCGGCCTCCTTCAGCAGTCCTCCTGCCCCGCTGGCACGGTAGGATGTCATGGCGACACGGTATGTCCCGGACATCTCAAAAGGCGTACCGTCCCACATGGAGATAATCCTCACACGGCTGCCCTTGGCCGATGAAGGACTGACTGTATAGACCAGACCTCCGGCAGTATCGTAGTTATAGAGATAGTCCGAGCCGGTGATGCGCTTATCGTAGGCCCCCTCAAGATAATCCTTGATTTCCTTTCCCGTCATCTCCACCACATAAAGCAGATTCTCGAAACGGTAGAGGGTAAACAGGTCGTTGAACTTCAGTTCTCCGGCCGGCATCACTCCTTCGGACACCAGCGGAGCTGTGAACGATATGTCCACTCCGGGACAAGAAAGCTGGACATAATGAATCAGCGCCAGATAGTCCGAACGCCGGTCCTTCCTGTAACTCAGGTCCAAGGGAGAGACGAGACGGCCGATTGTCCTGTTGGAGAAATCATATACCGTCTGCCAGTCCTGCCCGAACTCATTCATGTATCTTCCACACGGTTTCAGGTGCCCGACATCGGCTACGGACGGGGATATGCTGAGAGAGACCAGACGGCCTCCTTTCTTCACCGCGGAAATACTCAGCCTGGATACGGCGCGTGCCTTTGAGCCGGACTCGACCACACAGACACTGTCTCCGTCCGCTCCCATCACCTTGACTGCAAGCCGCCGGTGATCATGCGCGGCTATCACCGCATCTATCCCGGGCACATGAGCCGCCAGATACAGTGCATTGTTCTCAATACTGGGGACATCCTCCTCTCCCAGACCGCAGTGCACGGCCAGAATCACCACATCCGGCTTCTCCCTGCGCCGCACCTCCTCCACCAGGGAGGCTGCAATAGAATCCACGGGGATGAAATCCATTCCCTCGTATTTGTCCTTGGAGATCCACGACTTCACATTGGCATTCGTGAAGCCGATGACAGCCGTCCGCAGTCCGTCCTTCTCCAGGACAGTGTACCTGTCGAAATATGCCCGTCCGTCCTGGAGAGCTACGGCGTTTGCGGCCAGGTAAGGGCAGTCCAGCTCCTCCGCCATACGGTCATACACGGGATGGCCGGCCTCCAGGTCGTGATTTCCGACCACTACGGCATCATATTTCATGAAGTTGAAAATCCTGCCTATCAGATGCCTGCCGTCCGAGGTATCCACATAGTTGGAATAATAGACGGCATTGTCCCCCTGAAGATGATCCCCGCAATCCAGCAGTATCACATGATTGTCCCCGTCAGCCTGCCTGAGGCTGTCCACATACGCACATACTGACGCAAGGGATGAATGTTCTGCGGTATCCCCGGTATAGCCCCGCGGGAAAACCGCTCCGTGAGTATCGTTCGTAGCTACAAGTTCCACCCTTACCGTCCTTTCGGCACAGGAGCAGCACAGAAGGACGGAAAGAGCTGCTGAAAAAATTATTGTCCTTATCATATTTATTTAGTTCAATTCAAAATCATCCGCATCCATCCAGGCCGGGAACTTATCCCTGAAACGACGCAGCTCCCTTATGTCCAATGCTGCCCGGAGGAATCCTCCGTCCGGACCGGTGAACCCGTCGAAGAGGAAATTCCCTACGGAACGGCCCTTGTAATCGATTATGAGCGACCCGCCGCAGTAACTGTTCTCGGGACTCTCCCCCACCCTGTTGCAGAAAACCATCCAGCACTGATTCTCCACCGCCCGGGCATGGGCCAGCAAAGAGGCCGCCGCCATGCGCGAGGAAGGCCATGAGGCCACATTCAGCAGCAGGTCGTAGTCATTCGATGGAGTACGGCGGCTCCATACCGGAAAACGGAGGTCATAGCATACATTGAGACCGATCCTCCACCCCAGGTACTCCACCGTTTTCCTGGTACTTCCGGAGGCAAATACCTCATGTTCCCCGCTCATCCTGAAGAGATGGCGCTTGTCGTAGAACTCTGTCCTCCCGTCAGGGGCGATAAAATACATGCGGTTGTACACCTTTCCGTCCGCTGCGGTAGGGACAGAACCGGTCACTGCTGCCCGGGATGAAATGGCCAGGGCCTGCATCCACCTCAGGGTGGGACCGTTCTCCTTCTCTGCCAGTTCCGTATTGGAAGTGAAGCCGGTGGCGAAGAATTCCGGCAGGACGATCAGGTCCGGACGGTCATTGTCCCCGCATTGTTCCAGATAGCCTCCTATGAAGGCTTGCAGACGACAGAGGTTCTCCTGCGGAGCCTCCCATACCACCCCGCATTGGCACACTGCTATATTGAGGATTTCCTTCATCGGACTGCCTGTCTTTTGAAGATCCGGTCGACTATCAGGGCGATGGCACCGTCTCCGGTGACATTGCAGGCCGTGCCGAAGCTGTCCATCGCTATGTACAGGGCTATCATCAGACCCTGCATGTCCTCGTCAAAGCCCAGAATGGAGCCGATAATGCCGATGGACGCCATGATGGCCCCGCCGGGCACTCCGGGTGCAGCCACCATCGCTATGCCGAGCATGAAGATAAATTCAGTATAAAGACCCAGGTCGGTGGGCATTCCCGTCATAAACGAGATGGCAAAAGCACAGGCGACGATTTTTAGGGTACTGCCCGAGAGATGAATCGTACCGCAGAGAGGTATCACGAAATCGGCCACCTCAGCCCTCACCCCGTTTTTCTTGGCCTGAGCCAGCGTTACGGGTATGGTCGCTGCGGAGGACTGGGTGCCCAGGGCCGTCATGTAGGCGGGGAGCATATTCTTAAGGCATCTGAGCGGATTCTTGCCGGCCACCGCTCCGGCTATGCAGAACTGTATCAGCAGCAGTGCCACATGCAGTATGAAGATGACGATGATGACCTTGAGGAAGAGCCCTATTATCATCATGACAGTCCCCTCGACGCCCATCTTGAGGAAGATACCGAAGATGTACAGGGGCAGCAGCGGGATGATGACCTTGCGGATAACGAGCATTATCACCTCCCTGAACTCGTTGAGGACCGTACGGAAGGCATTGCCCTTGACCGAGGCCAGGGCCAGTCCCAGGACGAAGGAGAGTATCAGTGCCGACATCACGCCGAAAAGAGGAGGCATGTCGATGACAAAATACGGCTCCAGCCCCTCGGCCGCAGCCAGTGCCTCGCTCGAGGAGAACGATCCCTGTTCCAGGATATGCGGATATGTCAGACCGCAGACGCCGTAGGAGAAGTAACCGGCCAGCACGGTAGAGCCGTAGGCCAGAAGTGTGGTGACTCCCAGCATCTTCCCGGCTCCGCGTCCGAGCTCGGCTATGCCAGGGGCCACAAGCCCCAGAATAAGCAACGGTATGATGAAATTCAAAAAATTACCGAACAATGAGTTGAATGTCACGAATATACGGGCAAGTGCCTCCGGAAAGAAATACGAGCAGCCGATACCGAGCAGTATGGCTATCACGATCTTCAGCAGAAGCGACATCTTTATACGTTTCATAGATTCTAAAGGTCATTAGGAATTTTGGCCGAAGATAGCAATATTTTTCTACCTTTGTATGGATGTAAAGAAAATGTCATGGAGCACCTTAAAATAGTAATCATTCCCACGTACAACGAGAAGGAGAATATAGAGAAAATAATCCGGAAGGTCCGCTCGCTGGAAGGAGACTTCCACATCCTTGTAGTCGATGACGGATCTCCCGACGGTACAGGCGCCATAGTCAAGGGCCTGCAGACAGAATTTCCCGGGACTCTCTTCATCATAGAGCGCCAGGGCAAGCTGGGACTCGGGACAGCTTACATAACCGGATTCCGCTGGTGCCTGGACCACGGCTACGACTACATCTTCGAGATGGATGCAGACTTCTCGCATAACCCGGATGACCTGATCCGCCTCTACCGGGCCTGCACCGAGGGAGGCGCCGATATGTCCATCGGTTCCCGCTATGTCAAGGGCATCGCCGTCAGGGACTGGCCGCTGAGCCGCATCATGATATCCTACGGCGCTTCCTACTATGTGCGGACCGTACTGGGCATGAAGGTCTACGACTCCACCGCCGGATTTGTGTGCTACAGCAGCAAGGTTCTGAAGGCCATCGACCTGGACCGGATAAGAATGAAGGGCTACGGTTTCCAGATAGAGATGAAGTACAATGCCTGGAAACTCGGATACCACATTATCGAGGTACCCATCATATTCACCGACCGCAAGGAAGGCAAGTCCAAGATGAGCAGCTCCATATTCGGAGAGGCATTCCGTGGAGTCATTGCCCTGAAGTTCAGAAAGATCACCCCCAACCCCGAAACAAAATGACAGCAATGGCCGGAAGCACTCTCATCCGGGACATCCGGATCGTCAGCGAAGGCAGCATCCGCGAGGGCAGCGTCCTGATAGAAAATGGTCTGATCTCTAAAATAATCCTGCGCTCTGAGCCGGGATATACCGATAAGGTGCGGCAGGCCGAAGCCTCCGCCGGTGAGGTCATAGGGGACAATGAGGGAGCCCTCCTCCTTCCAGGCGTCATCGACGACCAGGTGCATTTCCGCGAGCCGGGAGCCACCGCCAAAGGCTGCATAGCCTCCGAAAGCGCGGCAGCAGTACTCGGCGGCACCACCTCCTTCATGGACATGCCCAACAACAACCCTCCGGCCACTACCCTCGAAGCCCTCGAAGAAAAATACTCCACCGCAGCTCGGGACTCCTACGCCAACTACTCCTTTTATATAGGGGCCACCAATGACAATATCGGAGAGCTGCGTCGGGCCGACCCTGGCCGTATCTGCGGCATCAAGGTATTCATGGGCTCGTCCACCGGCAACATGCTCGTGGACTCGCAGGAAGCCCTGGAAGCTATATTTTCCCTGCCGGGCCGGCTCATCGCCACACACTGCGAGGATGAGGCCACCATCCGGGCCAATCTGACCGCCGCCCGCACCCGCTACGGGGACGATGCCATTCCATTCAGCGCCCATCCTCTGATCCGCAGCCGCGAAGCCTGCCTCCTCTCCTCGTCCAAAGCCGTGGAAATGGCTATGAAGCACGGCACCCGCCTGCACGTACTCCACGTCAGCACCGCCGATGAACTGTCCATGCTCTGCGAAGCCCGCAGGACACACCCCGGCATCAGCTCCGAAGTCTGCGTACACTACATGTGGTTCGACGACAGGGATTACGACAGATACGGCTCACTGATCAAGTGCAACCCGGCCATCAAGACTCCTGCCGACCGGGAGGCCGTCACCGCAGCTGTCCGCGAGGGCCAGGTCCAGGCTGTGGCCACCGACCACGCCCCCCATCTGTATGCCGAGAAAATGCAGGATTACCTCCATGCCCCCTCCGGACTGCCCACCATACAGCACTCCCTCGTGATGATGCTCCAGCTCGCTGAACGCGGCTGCTTCCCCATAGAGCAGGTGGTACGGATGATGTCCCACTCCCCGGCCGACCTCTTCCGCATCGACCGCCGCGGCTACATCCGCGAAGGCTGGTGGGCCGATCTGGTCATCGTACGCCGCCGGCCCTGGACCGTCTCCAAGGACAATATAGCCTGCCGCTGCGGCTGGTCCCCTCTCGAAGGACAGACTTTCGACTGGGCCGTCACCGACACCTTCACAAACGGTACGCCTGTCGTCCGAAACGGCCGCCTCACCGGCCTGCGCAGCCCCTCACGACTGGAATTCCATCCATCATAGTCTGTCAGAATGGCATAAAGCAGCAACGGCACAATCCTTGTTAGATTATTTAATAAACCAATTAAACAATCTGACAATGGCAGTACAGCAAGCAAACCGCAGCAATGACGGCAACAAACCGCAGGATCAGGGACCACGCACCAGTTCCTTTGTAGGAATGCTGGTGGTAATCGTTGTGGTACTGATACTCAACTGGCTGGTCTTTCCCAAGATGAGCGGCCAGCGCATCATTCCCACCGACTACGGCACCTTCATCAACAAGGTCGACAGCGGCCTGGTCGAGAAGGTTATGATCAAGAACGACTACATCTATTTCCTGACCGATGAGGGGGACAACGGCAAGACCACTTACTCCACCGGCTCGGTCGGCGATCCCGGCTTGGTGGACCGTCTGCTGGCTGCCAAAAGTCCGAATGAGGACGGCCGCATAGCATTTACCCGCGAGATTCCCCGCGAGAATTCCCCGATAATGAATTTCATCCTGCTGTGGGTCCTGCCTTTCCTGATATTCTACCTCATCTGGAGGCAGGCCGGCAAATCGATTCAGTCCCGGCTGGGAGCCGGCGGGGGCAACTTCATGTCCTTCGGAGGCAGCGGGGCGAAGATCTACGCTGACTCGGATGTCAGGACCACCTTTGCCGATGTGGCCGGACAGGACGAGGCCAAGGAGGCCCTGACGGAGATAGTCGATTTCCTGCACAATCCTGGCAAATACACCGCCATAGGAGCGTCCCTGCCCAAGGGGGCCCTGCTCGTAGGTCCTCCGGGTACGGGCAAGACCCTCATCGCCAGGGCAGTGGCCGGAGAGGCAAAGGTGCCGTTCTTCAGCATGTCAGGCTCGGAGTTCGTGCAGATGTTCGTCGGCATGGGTGCGGCAAAGGTCCGCGACCTCTTCAAGCAGGCCAATGAGAAGGCCCCCTGCATCATCTTCATAGACGAGATAGATGCCATCGGCAAGAAGCGCGACAACACCCTCGGAGGCGGCAATGACGAGAGGGAGCAGACCCTCAACCAGCTGCTGACCGAGATGGACGGCTTCGACGCCCGCAAGGGAGTAGTCATCCTGGCCGCCACCAACCGGCCCGAGAGTCTGGACAAGGCCCTGCTGCGTCCGGGACGATTCGACCGCCGCATCCAGATGGAGCTCCCCGACCTCGAGGGGCGCAAGGCCATCCTCAACGTACACCTGGCCCACGTCCGGCATGACAATGTGGACCTGGATGTAGTGGCCAGGGCCACCGCCGGATCATCCGGAGCCGAGCTGGCCAACATCGTCAACGAGGGTGCGCTGAGGGCCGTCCGCATGGGCCGTGACAAGGTCACTACAGCCGACCTGGAGGAGAGCGTGGAGACAGTCATCGCCGGTGCCCAGAAGAAAGGCAAGGTGCTGTCCGAGACCGAGCGCAAGACAGTATCCTACCACGAGATAGGCCACGCCATGGTAGCCGCCATGCAGACTCACTCGGCACCTGTACACAAGATAACCATAGTACCCCGCACCTCCGGAGCCCTCGGCTACACCATGCAGGTGGACAGCGGGGAGCAGGTGCTCCTGACCCGCGAGGACCTCTTCAACCGCATCGTGACCCTGACCGGAGGCCGCGCCGCCGAGGAGATTTTCTTCGGCCAGATCACTACAGGCGCATCCAACGACATAGAGCAGGCCACCCGTCTGGCCCGGGCCATGGTTACCCGCTACGGCATGAGCGACAAGTACGACATGATGGCCCTCGAGACCGTCAGCAACGCCTACCTGGGCGGAGACACCACCCTCGCCTGCTCGGCCGACACCGCCGCCGACATCGACCGGGAAGTGCTGGCCCTCATCAGGCAGGCCCACGAGAAAGCCCGCTCCATCATCACCGCCAACCGCCCCGCCATGGACGAGGCCGCAGCCTACCTGCTCGACAAAGAGACCATCACCGGGGAAGAGTTCATGGCCATACTTGCCAAATACCGCAAAGCATTACCGTCCAATGAGGAATAGTTTGTCCGATTACGATGAAAACAGTTCACTCTCCGGGCAAGTTTAACAACGAAATTTTATTAGTCGCGCGACCCACTCCCCTACAAAAAATAGTTACTACCCTATCTACAATACTGGAAAAGGACCGCGCGGAAATGAAGGTTCCCATGCGGCAAATCAGCCGATGAGCTCCAGCGCGATGCGGCCCCGCTTGAGGTCGACCTCGATGACGCGGACGCGGACGTGCTGGTGGACTTTGAGGACATCGGAGGGACGGGCGACCCGGCGGCGGCGTCCGTCGGGACCGGCGGCACCCATACGGGAGACGTGAATCAGGCCGTTCTGCTTGATGCCGAAGTCCACGAAGGCCCCGAAGTCGGTCACATTGGTCACGATACCGGGCAGCTCCATACCGGCCTGAAGGTCCTCTATCGTGTGGATATCCTCGGCGAACTCCAGCACCTTGTAGGAGGCACGGGGGTCGCGGCCCGGCTTGTCCAGTTCCTGCATGATGTCGGTCAGGGTCGGCATGCCCACCTCATCGGACACGTAGGCCTTCAGGTCTACGGCATCGCGCAGGTCCTTGCGGACTATCAGCTCAGCCACACCCACTCCGGCATCGGCGGCCATCCTCTTCACCAGCGCATACCGCTCCGGATGCACGGCTGTGTTGTCCAGCGGGTCTGCCGCCCCCGGTATGCGCAGGAAGCCGGCACACTGCTCGAAGGCCTTCTCGCCCAGCCTCTTGACGTGCAGCAGGTCCCGGCGCGAGGTAAAGGCTCCGTGCTCGTCCCGGTACTCCACGATGTTGCGGGCCATGGCCGGTCCGACACCGGAGACGTATGCCAGCAGGTGCCGGGAAGCGGTATTGAGGTTGACTCCCACACTGTTGACGCAGTTCTCCACCACCTCGTCCAGACGTTCTTTCAAAAGCCCCTGATCCACATCGTGCTGGTACTGCCCCACCCCTATCGATTTGGGGTCTATCTTCACCAGCTCGGCCAGAGGGTCCATTATGCGCCGTCCGATGGACACGGCTCCACGCACGGTCACATCGTACTCCGGAAACTCCTCCCGTCCCACCGGCGAGGCCGAATAGACCGATGCCCCGTCCTCGCTCACCGAGTAGACACGGACACCCTCGGGCAAGGCAATCTTCTTGATGAACGCCTCGGTCTCGCGGCCTGCCGTGCCGTTGCCGATAGCTATCACTTCTATCCTGTAAGTCTCCACCATATTGGAGATCTTCTTCATCGCCATGGTGCGCTCATTGCGCGGCGGATGGGGATATATCGTATCATTGTGCAGCAGCGCTCCCTGCGCGTCCAGGCAGACCACCTTGCAGCCGGTGCGGAAGCCGGGGTCGATGGCCAGCACCCGCTTCTGCCCGAGAGGCGGGGCCATCAGAAGCTGCCTCAGATTGTCCCCGAATACCCGTATCGACTCGATATCGGCCCTTTCCTTGGCCGCCTTCAGGGTCTCGTTCTCTATAGAGGGATGCAGCAGACGTTTGAAAGAGTCCTCCACGGCGTAGTCTATTTCCAGGGCAGCGGCATCCGAGGGAGAGGGCTTGCCGCGCAGCACCGAGGAATATATCCGGTCCAGCGTCCGGTCCTTGTCCACGTCCACCTTGACGCTCAGCACCCCTTCCCGCGCCCCGCGCAGCACGGCCAGTACCCTGTGCGACGGAGCCCGCGAGATGTCCTCCGAGAAATTGAAATAGTTGCGGTATTTCGAGGCCTCCTCGCTCTCCTGGTCCACACCCGAGGCCACATGGGCCGACAGCCGCCCATACTTGGAATAGGAACGCCGCATCATCTCCCTCACCGGCACCGACTCGGAAATCCACTCGGCCATGATGTCCCGTGCTCCGGAAAGGGCCTCTTCGGACGACGATACGGCATCATTGAGGTATTTGCCCGCCTCGACTGCAGGATCCTTCACCTTGCAGGCAAATACAGCCGCCGCCAGAGGCTCCAGCCCCTTCTCCTTGGCAACGGAGGCACGGGTGCGCCGCTTGGGCCGGTAAGGCAGATAAAGGTCCTCCAATACCACGGGGTCAAGACACTCCCGGATCCGCTTCTCCAGCTCCGGAGTCAGTTTCTCCTGCGAGGCAATGGTCTCGAGTACCGACGCCTTGCGCTTCTCCAGCTCCTCGAATTTCGCGCTGTAGTGCTTGATTTCAGCCACCTGGGCCTCATCCAGGCCTCCGGTACGCTCCTTGCGGTAACGGGATATGAAGGGCACCGTCGCCCCTTCGGCTATCAGTTCGACACAATGCTCCACCCTCCAGGGCGCAACGGACATAAGTTCCGCGATATGATTGACATATAGACTTTCCATACAGCTAATATTTTTACGAAAATAAGAAAAAATTACAGAATTAAATATGCGTTAGAATGGGTAAAATGCAATGACTGAGCCATGATACCGATAATGCCGCAGCAGTTTGCCCGTTATAACACATATTTACGCATATTTAGTCGCAGGAGACTTCCTGCAGACGCTTGCGGTAGGACGAGAATATCTTGGACTTGGAGACATAGCCCACATAGCGTCCGTCCTCGTCCACCACGGGCAGGTTCCAGGCTCCGGTCTTGTCGAACTTGTCCATGACGCTGTCCATCCTGTCGGTAGAGAGCACAGTGGCCGGAGCGTTCTTCATCAGCGAATAGAGCTTGGTGGTCTCGTACTTGTCCTTGTCGAACATGATCTTGCGGATGTCATCCAGACCGATGTAGCCGCGATAGATACCTGAATCGTCCAGCACTGGATATAGATTGCGGGTGGAGCGGGCTACGGCCTTGACCAGGTCGCCTAAGGTATCATCAAGACGGACGGAGGTAAAATCGGTCTCCACCAGGTCCGAGGTCTGCAGGAGGGTGAGCACCGCCCGGTCGCTGTTGTGGGTAATCAGGTCTCCGCTCTTGGCCAGACGCTTGGAATAGATGGAGAAAGGCTCGAAGGCCCTCATGGTGGCAAACGAGATGGCCGACACTATAATCAGCGGCAGCAGGAGGGCGTATCCTCCCGTTATCTCGGCGATGAGGAATATGGCCGTCATCGGGGCCTGCATCACCCCCGCCATAAGCCCGGCCATGCCAACGAGGGCGAAATTGGCCTCCGGCACGGCATGGAAGCCTATGAGATTGACGGTCCGGGCCAGGATGAAACCTGCTATGCCGCCGACTATCAGGGTAGGTCCGAAGGTTCCTCCGACGCCTCCGCCGGCATTGGTGAAGGACATGGCGAATACCTTGAACACCAGCACAAGGGCAAAATATATGGGGATCACCCATTTATGCTCGAATATGCCTGAGAACAGGGAGTTCTCCAGGATAGTGTCGGGATTGCCCTGAAGCATGTGGCCCAGGGACGAATAGCCCTCCCCGAAAAGAGGCGGGAATATGAATATCAGCAGACCCAGCATCCCGGCGCAGAAAGCCCACCGCTTGAAGGGATTGGATATCTTCCTGATGCGGTCCTCGAGAGAAAGGGTGGTCCTGAGGAAATACAGGGATACCAGGCCGCAGAACACGCCCAGCACTACGTAGTAGGGAAGGTTGCCCATGGCGAAAGGGTCTACCGTACTGGTAAACGGGACCTCGCGGCCCAGGAAAAGATAGGAGACTGTCGTAGCCGTCACGGAGGACAGCAGCAGGGGCAGGATTGAGGACATCGATATGTTGAACAGCAGTATCTCCAGACAGAAGAGGATACCTGCCATCGGGGCCTTGAAGATACCTGCCACGGCCCCGGCCGCACCGCAGCACAGCAGGATGGTCATATTGCGGTAGGAAAGTCCCAGCGTCCTCGCTATATTGGAGCCTATCGCCGCACCGGTGTACACGATGGGCGCCTCCGCTCCGACCGAGCCTCCGAAGCCGATGGTCACGGAACTGGACAGAAGGGAGGTCCACATATTGTGGCTCTTGATTCTGGAGTTGTTGCGGGATATGGCGAAGAGAACCTTCGTCACCCCGTGCCCTATGTCATCGCGTACGACATAGCGGACAAAGAGCATGGAAAGCAGCATACCCACCCCGGGGTATACAAGCAGCAGAAAGTTGTCGCGGGAGACACCGAACCATCCCGTCAACAACTCTCCGATAAGATCTATAAGAGTCTTGAGCACTACTGCCGCGGCCCCGCTGCCCAGCCCGGTAACTATGGCCAGGATCGTCATGATCCTCTGCTCGGGCTGGTGCTTGAGCCAGATGAGCGGCCTAATCGTCCATCTGGTCATCCTCGCCTCCCTGCATATCATCTCCATTATCAGGGAATACCTCACCGTCTATGCCGGCAGCATCTTCTACATCATCGTCGAAGAGATCCTCCTCGGCCTTCTCATAGTCATCTATGTCCACATCTATCTTCACCAGATACACTGCGTCGGGTATATCGACCTCCACCGCATAGAAACTGGAGCCGTCGGGCTTGTCCACCTTGAAGAGGTCGCCCATATAGTCTGCGTATCCTCTGGGATATTTCTCCTTGAACGCAGCCTGAAGCTCGGGAGACATGTTGTCATAGCTGATAACCGCCCTTCTCCTGGGACGGGCCGAAGATGATTTTACATTCTGTTCCATATCTATTTTTTCTCTTTTCAAAAACGGCTGCAATTATAGTGCATTTTTTCTAAAAAAAAGAGATTTTTGGATTTTCTTTCCGGAGATACTCCTTTCCACGAAAACAGGCCGCCCGAACAGATCCTTTCCGGTATAGAACATCACCGAGGAGGCGGTCATGGGCGTAGGAGTGAAATCCTGCACCTGCTCAAGCTGTATTCCCCTGAGTTCCTTGTTCTTCGAGAGGGATTTCATATCCTGGAAGGTACATCCCGGATGCGAGGATATGAAATAGGGAACAATCCTGTAGGGCAGCTTCTCCCGGGCCGCAATCCTCGAGAACTCCCGCCTGAGAACGGAAAAGAGGGCGAAAGGCGGCTTGGACATCAGCCTCAGTACGTGGTCCTCCGTATGCTCCGGGGCTACCTTGAACCATCCGGAGGTGTGCCTGGTCACCACCTCCCTCAGATATTGCTCCGAATACTCGTCCAGAAAGCCGTCCTTGTCCAGAAAAAGGTCGTAGCGGATGCCGCTGCCGATAAATGCCTTCCGGACCCCTGGAACGGCCGTAATGCGGCTGTACAGCTCCAGCAGAGCCTTGTGCGAATGCTCCATGTTGGGGCAGCGCGACGGGAAGAGGCAGGAGGGCCGGCTGCAGCGGGCACAGCGCGAGGCATCCCGTCCGCGAAGGCCGTACATATTGGCTGTAGGCGCACCCACATCCGAGATTATCCCCTTGAAATGCGGCATGGCCGTCAGGCGCTCCACCTCCGCCACTATCGACTCTGGGCTGCGGCTGCGGATAAATTTTCCCTGATGGGCGGCGATGGTACAGAAAGAGCAGCCTCCGAAACACCCGCGGTGAATCGTCAGGGAGTTCTTTATCATCTCCCACGCCGGTATGTCCTTGCCGCGGTAACGGGGATGCGGCTGCCGGGTAAAAGGCAGTGCGTAATAGGAATCCAGTTCCTCTGTGGTCTCCGGAGGAAACGGAGGGTTGACCTGGACATAGCCCCCGGGATAAGGCTCAATGAGGGTGGAGGCATGCAGGCGGTTGGCCTCCCGCTCCTCCACATTGAAGTCCTCGGTAAATGCGTCCTTGTCGCGGCAGACCCGTTCATGGCCGTGCAGGACAATCGTACCCTCACCGGCTGCCGGGCATGGCCCGTCCGAGAAAAAGGCGGTCTGAGGAATGTCTCTCAGGTCCTCTCCGGCGGCAATGGCACGGGCGGCGGCCACCACCGGCCTCTCCCCCATCCCGTAAATCAGCAGGTCTGCCCCGCTGTCCACCAGTACCGAGGGGAAAAGACGGTCAGCCCAGTAATCATAATGTGTCAGGCGCCGCAGGGAGGCCTCGATACCTCCGATAACCACGGGCACATCGGGATACAGACGCTTCAATATCCGCGTATATACGGTCACTGCATAATCCGGTCTGTGTCCGGCCTGTCCTCCGGGAGTGTAGGCATCATTGCTGCGGAGACGTTTGGCGGCAGTATAATGGTTGACCATGGAGTCCATGGCCCCGGAGTTGACCCCGAAGAACAGGCGCGGGACCCCCAGTTTCCGGAAGTCCCGCAGGTCGTCCTGCCAGTTGGGCTGGGGCACCACGGCCACCCTCCAGCCCTCATGCTGCAGGATACGCGCAATCATCGCCGTACCGGAAGCCGGATGGTCGATGAAGGCATCACCTGAAAAAAGTATGATGTCGATATAGTCCCACCCGAGTCTCTCCACCTCCTTGACAGAGGTGGGGAACATATAGGCGGACTGTCCTTGCTCCGTCATGGCCTGCTACATCCTCTCGGGCAGACGGATTCCGAGGATATCCATGGCCTTGACCAGCACCGATGCGATAGTGCCTATGAGCATCAGACGGGCATCGCGCAGGGCTGCGCTCTCCTCGCGCAGTATGGACACGTCGTGATAGTACTGGTTGAACTCCTTCGCCAGGTCGTAGGCATAGTTGGCAATCAGGGCCGGAGACAGGGCCGCGCCGGCCTCGGCTACCTTCTGGGGATACTGGTTGAGCATCTTGATAATGCTGATTTCCTTATCGTTGAAAGCAGCGTCCGCCGCCATTGCCGGGACGTATCCGGCCTCAGCCGCCTTGCGCAGGATGGAGCGGATACGGGCATGGGTGTACTGGATGAAGGGACCGGTATTGCCGTTGAAGTCTATCGACTCTTTCGGGTCGAAGAGCATGGTCTTCTTGGGGTCTACCTTGATTATGAAGTACTTCAGGGCTCCCAGACTGAGGGTCCGGAACAGTTCTTCCTGCTCGGCGGCGCTCATGTCGGCCAGCTTGCCCAGCTCCAGGGAGGTCTCCTTGGCGGTATTGTACATTTTCTCCAGCAGGTCGTCGGCATCTACGACTGTACCCTCGCGGGACTTCATCTTGCCCTCGGGCAGCTCCACCATACCGTAGGACAGATGGTAGATGTGGTCCGCCCATGCGAAACCGAGCTTTTTCAGTATGAGCTTGAGTACCTGGAAATGGTAGTTCTGCTCATTGCCCACCACGTAGACATGCTCGTCCAGACTGTATTCGGAAAATCTCTCCACAGCTGTACCGAGGTCCTGCGTGATGTAGACGGATGTGCCGTCCTTTCTCAGGAGCAGCTTGCGGTCCAGTCCGTCGGCGGTCAGGTCGCACCACACCGAGCCGTCCTCCATCCGCTCGAAGACTCCCTTGCGCAGTCCTTCCTCCACCAGCGACTTGCCGTGCAGATAGGTCTGGGACTCGTAGTAGATACGGTCAAACCCTACTCCGAGAGCCTTGTAGGTCTCGTCGAAGCCGGCATATACCCAGGAGTTCATCATCTTCCAGAGTTCCACGGTCTCCGGGTCGCCCTGCTCCCACTTGACCAGCATCTGACGGGCCTCCTGCAGGATGGGGGCCTTTTCCTCGGCCTCCTCCTTGCTCATGCCCTGAGCCTCCAGCTGAGCCACCTCTGCCTTGTACAGGTCGTTGAACTTCACATAGAAGTCCCCCACAAGGTGGTCCCCCTTCTTGCCGGAGGACTCCGGAGTGACTCCGTTGCCGGCTTTCTTCCATGCTATCATGGACTTGCAGATATGGATGCCTCGGTCATTGACGATATTGGTCTTTATCACCTTGTGCCCGTTCTCCTCCAGGAGCCTGGAGACCGACCATCCTAAGAGGATGTTGCGGATGTGCCCGAGGTGCAGGGGCTTGTTGGTATTGGGGGAGGAATACTCCACCATCACGGTCTTCCCGGTGGAGGGAAGATGCCCGAAGCTGCCGTCAGCGGCAATGGAGCCGTAGACCTCCTTCCAGAAAGAGGGCGCGAACTTGATATTGAGGAAACCCTTCACCACATTGAAGCTCTCTATCTCCGGAGTATTGGCCTTCAGCCACTCTCCTATCTCCTGGCCTGTGGCCTCGGGGGACTTTCGGGATGTCTTGAGCAGGGGGAAGGTGACGAGGGTCGCATCGCCCTCGAACTCTTTTCTGGTCGCCTGGACCTGTATGGGCAAATTAACGCCAGAAGCCCCGTAAAGGGCTTCCAGCGCATATTTTACCTTGTCTTGAATAAACTGTTCCTGATTCATATAAGGTTTGAGTGTAGATACTATTTGAGGCCTCTGTTGGCGAGGAGGGGATCGATGCCGGGCTCCTTGCCGCGGAAGTTGACGTAGAGGGTCATGGCGTCGTCCTCACCGCCGCGCTCGAGGACTTCCTCGCGGAACTTGCGGGCCACCTCCTGGTTGAAGATGTCACCGGTCTCCTTGAATGCCTCGTAGGCGTCAGCGTCCAGAACCTCTGCCCAGATGTAGCTGTAGTAGCCTACTGTATATCCGCCGCCGAACACGTGGGTGAAGTAGGTCGAGCGGTAGCGGGGAGGAATCTGGGAGAGCAGACCGCGGTCACCGAGGACTTTAGCCTCGAATTTGTTGACATCCAGGTCGGCGGGAATCTCATCCATGATGAAGTAGTCCATATCGAGCAGGGAGGCTGCCAGATACTCGGTAGTTGCGAAGCCCTGGCCGTACTTGCCGGACTTGTCGAGCTTGTCCACCAGTTCCTGAGGAATCACCTCACCTGTCTGATAGTGCTTTGCATATACTTTAAGCACCTCAGGCTCGAATGCCCAGTGCTCGTTGATCTGCGAGGGGAGTTCCACGAAATCGCGGGTCATCGAGGCGTTGCCCTGATACCTTACATCCTGAAGGAGGGACTGGAGGGCATGTCCGAACTCGTGGAAGAATGTCTCGGTCTCATCGGGGCTCAGCAGTGCGGGAGCGTCACCTGTTCCGCGGGTAAAGTTGCCCACGATGGTCACGATAGGGATAACCCTTACACCGTCCTTGTAGTACTGCTCGCGGTAGCCTCCGCACCATGCACCGCCTCTCTTGTAGCCGGGACGGGCGAACATATCCATGAAGATGATGCCGAGGGTGGAGCCGTCAGCGTCCTTGCACTCGAAGGCCTGGGCCTCGGGATGGGGCACCGGCACGTTGTTGAGCTGGGTGAAGGTAATTCCGTAAAGACGGTTGGCCACGTAGAAGATACCCTCACGCACGTTCTCGAACTTGAAGTAGGGCTTCAGCTCATCCTCGGAAAGGTTGAACTTCTCGGCCTTGGCCTTCTCGAAGTAGTATCTCCAGTCGGCGGCAGTCAGCTCGTCATTGACTCCCTGAGCCTTGGCGATGGGATACATGTCCGCGAGTTCACGCTTTGCGGATTTCAGGGCCGGTGTCCAGAGCTGGTCGAGGAGGTTGTAGACAGCCTCGGGGGTCTTGGCCATACGGTCCTCGAGAACAAACTCGGCATAGTTGTCATAGCCCATGATTTTGGCCTTCTGGTTATAGAGGTTCACCATCTCGACGATTATCGCCTTGTTGTCGTTCTCATCCCCGTTGTTGGCACGGTTGAGATAGCCGTTCAGCAGCTTGGTACGCAGTTCCCGGTTGTCATCATACTGGAGGAAGGGCATTACGCTGGCATTGTCCAGACCGAACACCCACATACCGCCCATGCCTTTCTCCTCGGCACGCTGTGCCGCAGCGTCTATGGCTGCCTGGGGAAGTCCGGCGAGATCGGCCTCGTCATCCACCACCAGATTGAAGGCGGCAGTCTCCTTGAGCACGTTCTGCTCGAACTTGAGCTGCAGCTCGGAAAGACGGGAGTTGATCTTCTTGAGCTCTTCCTTCTTATCTGCGGGCAGGGTGGCGCCGGAACGCTCGTATCCCTTGTAGGTCTCGGTGAGAAGTCTCATCTGGTCGGGCTCGAGGCCAAGGTTCTCGCGGTTGTCATAGACGGCCTTGACCCTCTCGTAGAGTTTCTCATTGAGGGAAATCTCATTGAAATGGGCGCTCACTACGGGGGCCAGCTCAGTCTCGATGGCCATCAGTTCGGGAGTGGAGTTGATGGAAGTCTCGCTGCCGAACACGGAGTACACACGGCTGAAAAGGCTGCCGGAGTTGTCAAGAGCGACTATGGTATTCTCGAAATCGGGAGCCGCGGGATTGTTGACGATAGCGTCTATCTCCCTGTTGTGCTCCTCAATGGCTGCCAGAATGGCAGGTTTGTAGTCATCTATCTGCACTTCTTCGAAGGGAGGGATTCCGAAGGGAGTATCCCACTCCTCAAGAAGAGGATTCTTGTTGTCACATGATGTCATCATAAGTGCACATGTCAGGATTGCTGTGGAAACTAAACATTTTTTCATATGAGGTCGGATTATAAGGTTGTTTGGAATTCTTATTAGCCCAGATAGCTCTTGAGGAGCTTGCTCCGGTTGCTGTGTCTGAGACGGCGTATGGCTTTTTCCTTGATCTGGCGGACCCTTTCGCGGGTTAGACCGAACTTCTCACCTATCTCCTCGAGGGTCATCTCCTGGGTCCCGATCCCGAAAAAATCCTTTACGATGTCTCTTTCTCTCTCGGTAAGTGTTGATAAGGCGCGCTCTATCTCCTTGTTCAGGGACTCATTGACCAGACCGCGGTCGGCGTTGGGCGAGTCATTGTTGACCAGCACGTCCAGCAGGCTGTTGTCCTCTCCGTCCACGAAAGGCGCGTCCACGGACACATGACGGCCGGATACCCGGAGGGTGTCGGCTATCTTGTCCCGAGGAATGTCGAGAATCTCCGCCAGCTCGTCAGGCGAGGGCATGCGCTCGTTGTCCTGCTCGAATTTCTGAAGCGCCTTGTTGATTTTGTTCAGGGACCCCACCTGGTTCAGGGGCAGACGGACGATTCTGGACTGCTCCGCAAGAGCCTGCAGAATCGACTGACGTATCCACCACACGGCATAGGAAATGAACTTGAAACCGCGGGTCTCGTCGAACTTCTCGGCGGCCTTGATAAGGCCCAGGTTGCCCTCGTTGATCAGGTCAGGAAGGCTCAGTCCCTGGTTCTGGTACTGTTTCGCAACAGAAACGACGAAGCGGAGATTGGCCTTCGTCAGCTTCTCGAGGGCCGCCTGGTCCCCTTTGCGTATTCTCTGTGCCAATTCCACTTCCTCATCCACCCCGATGAGCTCTTCCCTGCCGATCTCCTGGAGATACTTGTCAAGGGAAGCGCTCTCGCGGTTGGTGATTGATTTTGTAATCTTAAGTTGTCTCATTATCTCTATTATAAACCTATTCCGTAGTAATAGAGGTTGCCGGACGGATCGAAGCCCTCGATCAGCAGGGATCTGCGGGCCTTCTTCACCTCGGCGGCCACGTCCTGGGGCGATGCGACAGGATTATTATTGACGTACGTGATAATAAATCCTGGCTTGATGCCTGCGTCACGGACCTTGCCCTTGTCCACGGATGCCACCTTCACACCGGCCTTCAGCCCGAGTTTCTCAAGCTCCTCGCGGGGTGCGGGAACAAGCTGCGCTCCGAAGAGATTGACATTGCCCTGCTGGTTGTAGGCATTCATCTCCTGAGTATCCTTACCTATCAGCGTGGTTTTGAGCTTCAGGACCTTGCCGTCGCGGGAAATCTCCAGCTCCACCTTGTCTCCAGGGCTGTGCTGATTGATTATCTCCTGCACTGCCGTACCCTTGGCCACTGCCGTTCCGTCGATAGACAGAAGGATGTCCCCCTTCTTAATGCCTGCCGCCTCAGCGGCACCGCCTTTGACTACCTCAGCTATATATACGCCGTCTGAGGTAGAAAGTTTCATTTCTTCTTTCAAATCCTCGGAATTATTGATCATGGAGATTCCGAGCATTGCCCTCTGCACCGAACCGTACTCGCGGAAGTCGGCTGTGATTTTCTTGACCATATTCACCGGTATAGCGAAGGAATACCCGGCATAAGAGCCTGTTTGAGAAATAATTGCAGTATTGATACCCACAAGTTCTCCCTTGATGTTGACCAGAGCGCCGCCACTGTTGCCGGGATTTACCGCAGCATCGGTCTGGATGAAGGACTCTATCTTGAACTCACCGGAATAATTGGGCATTGAACGGCCCTTGGCACTGACAATACCCGCAGTAATGGTCGAAGTCAGGCCATAAGGGCTGCCGATGGCCAGCACCCACTCTCCGAGACGGAGCTGGTCCGAATCCCCCATAGGTATGGTGGGAAGTCCCTTGGCATCCACCTTCAGGAGAGCCACGTCCGTAGCCGGGTCGGTACCCACGATGTCAGCCTTGAATGTCTTGTTGTCCCCTACCGTCACCTCTATCTCTGTTGCGCCTGCGACCACATGGTTGTTGGTCACGATGAAACCGTCCTCGGAGATGATGACGCCCGAGCCTGTGCCTACCTGCTCACGCGGCAGGGAATTGCCGAACCCGAAGAAATACTCGAACAGGGACGAGGGCCCCTGAGGCTGCTCGCTCCTCTTCACCACCTTGACATACACCACGGCCTTGACCGACGTCTCGGCCGCATATGTGAAGTCGGGATACTCGCCGGTAATGCTCACATTGCGCACGACCGCTCCGGAATCCGGATCCTGATATACATAAGTCTTATTGTCCCCGCCGGAGGTGAACCTGACGGTCATGTATCCGGCCAGGCCGCCCGCCAGGACGGCAGCCAGAACTATCAGCCAATTTTTCTTTCTCATAATTGTGTGAATTTTTATCCAGTTGACAAATTAACTCAAAATATATGCCAAATTTTTTGTACATTTGTCCCCTCAATCAAAGTAAAAAACGAAAGATGAACTTTATTGTATCGAGCACTGAACTTTTACGCGGGCTGCTCTCCGGACTGAGAGTGATATCCAACAAGACTACTACCCCCATACTGGACAACTTCCTCTTCGTGCTGAGGGGGAATTCCCTGGAAGTGACTGCATCCGACTCCGAAACCACACTGAGGACCGTCATCTCCGTAGACGAGGTTATGGAAGAGGGATCCGCCGCCGTACCGGCCAAGATACTCACCGACTCCCTCAAGGAGTTCCCGGACATGCCCATCGAGTTCAAGACCCTCGAGGACAACAATACCATGCAGATCAGCTGGGCCACAGGAGCGCAGAAGATACCCTTCTTCCCCGCGGACTACTATCCCGAGCTTCCCGCCATGGACGAGCTGGCAGTCACCGTGACAGTCCCTGCCGAGACACTTTCCGCCGGTCTGGGCTACACCCTCTACGCGACTGCCGACGAGGTGCTGCGCCCCGTGATGAACGGAGTACTCTTCGACCTCACTCCGGACTCCACGTCCCTCGTGGCCTCCGACTCCCACAAACTGGTGTGCTACACCCGTACCGACATACGCTCCGAACAGAAATCATCCTTCATCCTGCCCAAGAAGCCCGCGGCCATCCTCCGCGGACTGCTCTCCAAGTCCGACTGCGACGTCAGGGTCACCTTCGACGGCAAGAACGCCCACTTCGATTTCGACGGCTGCCTGCTGGCAGGCCGGCTGGTGGACGGCACCTACCCCGCCTACAGGACTGTAATACCCAAGAACAACCAGAACAAGATGCTCATCAGCCGCACCACCCTGCTCAACGCGGTCAAGCGAGTGTCCGTATGCTCGAACCAGGCCACTTCCAGCATGAAGTTCTCCCTGTCGTTCAACACCCTGGTAATCTCGGCTCAGGACACCGGATTCTCCATCTCGGCACACGAGACCCTGCCCTGCCAGTACGACGGCGAGCCCATGGACATAGGATTCAAGTCCACATTCCTGATAGAGATTCTCACCAACCTGCCATACGAGGATATCTGCTTCGAGCTGGCCGATCCCGCCCGTGCAGCACTGATTGTAGCCGCAGAAGACCACAATCCGGACGAGGACATCTGCTCGCTGCTGATGCCTATACGTATTCCGAACTAATTTTCCCCATACAAGAAATGAAACTCAATCTCAAGAACCCCATAATATTTTTTGACATAGAGAGCACGGGTCTGAACGTCGCCACGGACCGTATAGTGGAGATATCCATGGTAAAGGTCATGCCTGACGGCAGCACGGAAGTCAAGACCCGCCGCATCAATCCGACCATACACATATCCGAAGAGGCATCCCGCATACACCACATCCACGATGAGGACGTCAAGGACTGCCCTACTTTCAGCCAGATAGCAAAATCCCTGGCCCGCTGGATGGAAGGCTGCGACATAGCCGGATACAACTCCAACAAGTTCGACATACCCGTACTCTACGAGGAATTCCTGCGTGCCGGCGTGGATTTCGATTTCCGCAAGAGAAAACTGGTGGACGTGCAGAACATCTTCCACAAAATGGAGCAGAGGACCCTTTCGGCAGCCTACAAATTCTACTGTCACAAGGACTTGGAGAACGCTCACTCCGCAGAGGCAGATACCGTGGCCACATACGAGATTCTGCAGGCACAGCTGGACAAATACTCCGACACCCTGCAGAACGACATCAACTTCCTTGCGGATTTCTCCTCCAAGACCAAATTCGCAGACTACGCCGGAAGAATCATCTACAACGACAAGGACGTGCCCGTCTTCAACTTCGGCAAGCACAAGGGCAAGCCTGTCGAGGAGGTTCTCCGCCAGGAGCCCAGCTACTACGCCTGGATGATGAACGGAGACTTTACGCTGGACACCAAGAAAGTCCTCACGGAGATTAAGATAAAGTCATCCGGAAAGTGAACATCCTGGTTTCCCCTCTGACCGGAGGAAGTTTCTACTTCCGCTCCGACTCTACTCTTATAAGGGCTCTGACAGACTTCTACATCCCGGATTATGTAGAAAGTATATCCGCTGTTCCCATAATATGCTTCCGGTCCGAACGGTCCGGAAAATCCGTGCGGGAGCAGTTCGCGCCGCGGTACCTCGGACCGTTTTCCTGCGGTATCGTGCTCAAGGCTGCCATACGCGAAGACGCGGTAATGGAGAAGGACCGCATCTTCGTCCAGAACGCCCTGGATTACTCGACCGTCATTCCCTATGACCTCATCCCGCAGGACAGGCTTCCGGGCAGCATCTCCGAAGCCAGGCCATTCGTCATCAAGGTCAACGGCATAGAAAAATGCAGGATAGAACGGCACCCTGGCATGCAGGAGCTCTGCCGCAGATTCGCGGACATAAGCCGGTACTGCTCGGTACGCACAGGGGATATGCTGGCCTTCGAACTGGCACCGGAAATCCAGGTGGGCCGGGAAGAACATCTCACCGCCAGTTTCGGCACAGGCGGCAGCATCAGCATCATCGTAAGGTAGATCGGTTTATCACCGAGCGCACGGCCGCAGCAGCGGTAGAAAAGGCTATCTGAAGATTATATCCGCCTGTATCAGCATCCAGATCCATCACCTCCCCCGCAAAATACAGTCCGGGCACCAGCTTGGACTCCATAGTCTTTCGGGAAATCTCCTTCAGCGGCACCCCGCCGGCTGTAACTACTGCCCTGCGATAATCCACGAAGTCCTTAATGGGTATCCGCCAGCTCTTAAGACGGACAGGCAGGCTCTGGACCGTAAGAGACGGAACTGTTTCAATAAAAGGACCTACCGCCTTAAGAGGGAGAAATCTCTCCAGAAAACGCTCCAGGTCTACCCCGGGACGATATTCCCTTTCGACCCTGGCCTTCAGTTCTGCCGGGGTGACCGCCGGCTTCAGGTCTATCACCGCCTCTACCTTCTTCCCGTCCGTGAGGGCCTTGACAGCCCTGCGGCTGACCCTGAATCCTATAGCTCCCTCCAGCCCTCCATCGGTGAATGTCAGTTCTCCGAACTCCGTCTGCACGACTCCTCCGTCAACCATGAGAGAGAGCGATACATTGCGGAGGGTCAGCCCGATCAGGTCAAAATTGTATTTCTCCGGCACCAGAGCCGTGAGCGAGGGCATGGTAGGAGTGACTGTGTGCCCCAGCCTGCCGGCCAATCGGTATCCGTCTCCAGTTGAGCCGGTTGCGGGATAGGAGAGCCCGCCGGTGGCGATTATCACCGTCTTAGCCTGAAGGCAGCGGACAGATATCCTGTCATCCGACCGCATGATACTCAGAGCGAAACCGCCGGATATCCGGTCAATCGAGACTACCTCACTGTTATATTGCAGATCTATATTGTCCGATGAGACTATACGCCGCAGAAGGGCGTCCCTGACATCCATGCTGCGGCCGGACCGTGGGAAAACCCTCATTCCGCGCTCTACCGTAACGGGCAGGCCAAGGGACTGGAACATAGCGATGGTGTCGGTGTTGGAAAATGACATGAATGCCGGACGGAAAAAAGCGGCATCAGGGTGAATATGAGTACTCAGTTCCTCCCATGGACGGGTATTGGTAATATTGCACCTGCCTTTCCCCGTCAGCAGGAGTTTCTTCCCGCACTGACCGTTTTTCTCCAGCAGAGCCACTTTCAGGCTGCTGCCCGACGCAAGTACCGCCGCAGTCATGCCAGCAGCTCCCGCTCCTACTATTATCAGGTCATACTCCTTACATTCACCCATATCTTGTTGCGATTTTTATTTCGATTTCGCAAAATTAGAATTATTTTCTATATTTGCGTCCTCTTTCAGGAAAAGCCTCTTTAGCTCAGCTGGTAGAGCAGCTCATTCGTAATGAGCAGGTCGTGGGTTCGAGTCCCATGAGAGGCTCCAGTTTTATTTTCATTTTCAGCCATGAATTTAAGATTTCTCACATCGGCCGTGATTGTCCTCATCTCGGCCCAGGTGCTTTTTGCCGCACCCAAGACCCGCACAGTCCAGTCTCCAGACGGCAGGCTGGCTCTGACAGTAGAGGTAAGTGACTCTGTCTCATACAGTGTAGCATTTGACGGACACACCTTCATTCTGCCTTCACCGGTCTCCATGACCCTTTCTGACGGCAGGGTACTGGGACATGACAACCTTTCCTCCGTACGCTTCAGGACTTCATCCGTAAGGGATTCCGTGGACACTCCGTTCTACCGGCAAAGCCGTATTGAGGAGAGCTACAATGCATTGACCCTGACTTTCCCTAAAGCAGGCTTCTCCCTGGAGTTCAGGGCCTACAATGAAGGCGCAGCCTACCGCTTCGCTACCTCGCTCAAGGACAGCGTCACAGTTGTCGGAGAGGAGGCCGTTTTCCGTTTTGACCAGGACTACCAGGCATGGATACCCTACAGCGCCAACACCAAGAATCCTTTCCAGACCTCCTTCGAGAGTCAGTACACCGTCTCGCCCCTGAGCGGATTCGAGACCGGACGCCTGTCCATCACTCCGATGCTCGTGGAGCTCGGCTCCGGAGCCAAGGTACTCATAACCGAGTCTGACCTGGAGTCGTACCCCGGTATGTTCCTTGACGGAGAAGGCAGCACCCTGCACGGAGTCTTCGCCGGACGGCCCACCACCTACGTGGACGGCTACAGATGCCAGGAAAGGATACTGCGCAACTCCGACACCCTGGCCGTCACTTCCGGCACCAGGACCTATCCGTGGAGAATCATATCCGTGGCAGAAAATGACACCGATCTGCCTGTAAACAATCTCGTATGGCTGCTCGGCTCACCCAGCCGCATAGAGGACATCTCGTGGATACGTCCCGGCCAGGCAGCATGGGAATGGTGGAACGACTGGGGATTCCACAACGTGGACTTCAAGGCCGGCATCAACACCGAGTCCTATAAATACATGATAGATTTCGCGGCCGCAAACGGACTCGAGTACGTGGTCGTGGATGAAGGATGGTCCCCCCGCACAGGAGGCGACATCATGAAGGCCATACCCGAATTCGACGTGGAGGAAGTGGCCCGCTACGGCCAGTCCAAGGGTGTGGGTGTGATACTCTGGGCTGTAGGATATGTCCTGGACGACAAGCTGGAAGAGGCCTGCAGCACATACTCCGCAATGGGAATCAGCGGATTCAAGGTAGACTTCATGGACCGCGATGACCAGGAAGTGGTGGAAATGAACTACCGCATCCTCGAAACGGCTGCAAAATATCATCTGACAATAGACCTGCACGGCATGTACAAGCCCACCGGACTTAACCGCACATGGCCCAACCTGCTCAATTACGAGGGCGTATGGGGTCTCGAGCAGATGAAATGGTCAGAGGAGGACATCCTGACATACGATGTGACCTTCCCCTATATCCGCATGGCCGCCGGACCGGTGGACTACACCCAGGGAGCCCTGCGCAATGCCCCGATGAAAAATTTCGCCCCCATATACAGCCACCCTATGAGCCAGGGAACGAGAGCCCATCAGGTTGCGCTGTACGCCATATTCGACTCTCCGCTTACCATGCTTTGCGACTCTCCCAGCGACTACATGAAAGAACAGGAGACCACAGATTTCATTTCTGCCATACCCACCGTCTACGATGAAACAAGAGTCCTTGCAGGAGAGATAGGCAAATATATCATAACCCAGAGACGTGCCGGCGACCGCTGGTACATCGGAGGCATCACGGGGACTGAGGGCATGACCATGACCCTTACCCCGCAGCTGCCCGAGGGGGACTATACCATTACTGTCTTCCGCGACGGCGTGAACGCCGCTACCGTAGGTGAAGACTACGTAATCGAAACTTCAGGACTGCACTCCGGCCAGAGCCTTGAGATCGAGGCCGTACCCGGCGGAGGATTCGCTGCCATCATTGAGAGAAAATAAGTCAAAAACAGATCTGCATGAAATCAAGACTCTACATTCCCCTGACGCTCATTGCCCTGAGCTGCGCCGTACTGGCCGTAGCCCTGTGGATCAGCACCTCTGACGGAAACAGCGGCAGCGACACATCCTCCGCTGTACTGGAGAATATCGCTTCACGCACCAGCATCCGCGCCTATACCTCCGAGCCGGTCGGTGACGAGACCATAACGGCCCTGCTCAAGGCCGGCATGGCAGCCCCGACCGCCATGAACACACAGCCGTGGACATTCTACGTGGTGCGCGACAAGGAACTGATGCAATCCCTTGCGGAGGTGCTGCCCTACGCCAAAATGGCAGCCGATGCCGCCGTACTGATCGTACCGTGCGGAGACCGGGACCGGTTCCTGAGCGGGGAAGGTATGACATACTGGGTGCAGGACCTCTCGGCCGCTTCCGAAAATATCCTGCTGGCAGCACACGCCATGGGACTTGGAGCGGTATGGACCGGGGTCTACCCTATCCGCGAGCGCATAGCCGATGTCTCCCGTATCCTTGAAATGGAGGACAGCCATGTCCCGTTCTGCGTCATACCCATAGGTTGGCCTGCCGACAATCCCGAGCCCAAGGACAAATGGGACACAGGTAAAATCCGCTACAGATAACCAGGCCCGCCTGCACAGGTGTATGTTTTTTTGACAGCTATCAAAAAATTAGACACTTTCTGTATGATTTTTTGACAGCAACCGATTTCAAAGATTTTGCTAAATCATTGTGCCATAATCAATTAACGATTATGGCACAATTTTGGTTATATAAAGGAATGATATTATACCGACCAATATGAAATCATTCCTCAGATTCATCTCCCGCAACCGCCTCTACACGGTGATAGAGGTGGCAGGCATGGCCATTGCCCTTGCCTTTATCATTTTCATAGGTACGTACGTGACTCAGGAGAGCAGTTTCGACACTTTCGTCAGTGACGATGTGTACGTCGGCTCGGATTCCGAGTTCTTCGGTCTCAGCGGCAGCATCAAGGGCTCTGTGGAAGGCCGTTATCCCGACATTGAGGCCATATGCCGCCTTATAGGTCTCAAATACCTCAGCGGAATGGCACAGAGCGTTACCATAGGCGATGAGACCATGGCCCAGAATGCCCTGTGCGTAGACTCCAGTTTCATGTCCCTTATCCCCATACCCATGGCCGTCGGGGACAGGAACAGTGTACTCGAGACCATCAGCTCAGTCATTATCTCGCAGTCATTCGCCGACAAGTGGTTTCCGGAAGGAAATGCCGTAGGCAATACACTGGATATCACGATAGACAATGGAAAGGCCAGCCTGACTGTCACAGGCATCTTCGAGGATATGGAACGGACGGTACTGCCGCAGTGCGACATGATATACCGGCTGGAAATGCTGGAGAGGCACGCACCGTACATCACCCGCAACGGCAACGGCACCACAGCTACCTTATACAAAATCAGGCCGGGAGCCGATATCCACGCCATTTCCAGCGGAATACTAGGCATCCTGAAGGAGAGCGACGCGCTGTATATGTCCGGTATCTGCTCCAAATACGACCTTATACCGTTCAAGGAGATACACTATGGCATAGGCTCCTCCTTCCCCTTACCTTTCGAGAACATTGTCAACCGGGATATGTTGCGGATATTCACAGCTGCCGGAGTGCTGCTGCTGGTATTTGCCCTGCTCAACTACATTTCCCTCACCACCGCCCAGGTCGGATTCAGGGTAAAGGAGATGGCCACCCGCAGGCTGATAGGCTCCTCCCGCGGAGGCATCGTACTGCGCTATATCGGAGAGTCCTTCGCCGTGACTGCCGTATCGTTCATTCTCGGTTTCCTGCTGGCCGAGGCTACCGCGCCTTGGTTCAGCACCCTCATAGGCAAGACCTACAGCCCGCTGTCGTCCCTTACCTGGGGGACTGCCGCAATGTGGGCCGGAGTCATAGTGCTGCTCTCCGTTCTGGCCGGTATCATACCCGCCCTGATGGTTTCCCGCTACAGGCCGCTCGACATAGTCCGGGGAGAGTTCACCAAGGCCAGCAAGATGATACTCGGACGGATATTCCTCGTGGTGCAGAACGTCACCGCCATAGGAGCCGTAGCCATTGCAATAGCCATGTTCCTCCAGCTCCGCCACATGGTGGAGAAGCCCATGGGTTATGTCCGGGACTCACTTGTCAATGTAACTGCAACCAATACCCAGGATTACGAGGATTTTCTCATAGACAGGCTGAAATCCCTGCCGTGCGTGGCGGATGCCGGTCTGATACAGGGTTGTCCTGCCGGGAGCAGCAGATCCAGCTGGGGAATGGAACTCAATGGCAACCGGTATGCAGTAATCCTGTTTGACGGGGACACCACGGCCATGAGACTGCTCGGAGTAAAGGTTCTCAGCCAGAATTCGGACCCCTTGCCCAACTCCTTCTATTTCACCCGCAGGACGGCCATAGCATTAGGCATGGATATGGATGCGACACTGTTCGAATACGACTTTGGCAGCATGAATGTATGCGGCGTCATAGACGACCTGTGGATGGGCAATGCCAACTCCACCGACAACGACCTGCTGGTATGGGCCGTACAGTCCTCCAGACCGGAGCAGCTCGTCAATATGCGGTCATTAGTTGTGAAAGCCAACGGCGATCCGGACGATGCCGTCCGCGCCATCAGCGAATTCTACGCAGCGGAAAAGCCGGAACTGAAAGTAATCGTCGATACCTACGAGAACATCTACCGCCAGACGTATAGCGCCGAGAACCGCAGCCTGAAGCTCATCGGCGTCTTCGCCCTGCTAACCATCGTCCTGACGGTCATGGCCATGGCCGCCATGAGCACCTACTACGCCCGCCAGAGGGCCAGGAGCGCGGCCATACGCAAGATCATGGGCTGCCCCAGGGGCGAGATATACACCCATACCCTCGTCAGTTTCCTGTCAGCCTCACTTATCGCAGCCGTCATTGCCGTACCGCTGATATATACCTTCACAGGACGCTGGCTGCAGACCTACAGCTACCGCATCGGCAACTATTGGTGGATCTACCTGCTGGCCCTGCTGATTGTGGCGGCCATAGCCGTCGTGACCATCACGTACCGGGCCGTACAGCTGATGAACACCAATCCGTCCACAGCCCTCCGCAAGGACTGACATGCATGGCAGGCAGGCCTGCCTGTCGAAACTGCCACACTGAGTTCGGCATGATTTTTTCAATACTGTCAGGCATTGATTTATTAAACAGAGTTTAAATGGGTTTAGAACTACTACTTATCATCGTCATCGCCATTGCCGGCATGATAGTGCAGGGCAGACTGCAGAAAGTATTCGCAAAATATTCACGTGTAATGTTCCACGGAGGGCTTACGGGACGGGAGGTGGCAGAGAAGATGCTGCGTGACCACGGTATCCGCGACGTGCGGGTAACCAATGTCAGCGGCCATCTCACCGACCACTACAACCCCGCCAACAAGACCCTGAACCTCTCCGACTCGGTATACAACAGCAACAGCGTTGCGGCGGCGGCAGTGGCAGCGCACGAATGCGGACACGCCGTGCAGCACGCCGAGGGCTACGCCTTCCTGAAGATGCGCTCCGCCCTCGTGCCCATAGTGCAGTTCTCGTCGATGTTCGCCCAGATAGTGATCATTCTGGGACTCGTCATGATGAACGTATTCCCCTCCCTGTACTGGATCGGCATCGCCATGTTCTTCATGATATTCCTCTTCAGTGCCATCACCCTGCCTGTGGAATACAACGCATCGGCCCGCGCCTTAGCATGGCTGGAACGCTCCAACACCCTTTCAACCGTTGAGCTGGACCAGGCCCGCACGACCCTCCGCTGGGCCGCCCGCACCTACCTCGTCGCAGCCCTCAGTGCCCTGGCCTCCCTCGTCTACTACCTCGGGTTCCGCAGGGAGTAAAGATATAAGGCGGCTTATGCTGCCTTTATTTTCAGGAGATTTACCATGAATAAAATTGTACTGCTACTTACTTCGGCACTCCTGCTTTGCCTATGCAGTTTCCACAACAAGACAGATGATTCTACTTGTTACAACATGAACATCGAGACTGTCAAGGATGGCAATCCGGTTCTGTGGAGGACAAACTCGCAGCATTCTGATTACGCCTTTTCGTTAGATTCGATTGAAGGTCTGGGATATTGCCTGAGCATTAAGTCTCCGGACGGGAGGAAAAGCCAATTCGGCTCCTGGTCAAATACCATTTCGGAACGTTTCGATGGAAAGTGGCTGACACTTTCGGGATACATCAAAACCGAAGATGTCCGGAACGGCTATGCCGGACTCTGGGTTCGGGTCGACCCTGATGTTTCGTTCGCAAATATGAGCAATAACGGCGTCAAGGGTGACTCTGACTGGAAAAGATACGAGCTAACCGTACCGTACAGTGAATCAGCCGAGCAAATTGTTTTTGGAGGGATGCTGATCGGGGAGGGGCAGGCATGGTTTGACAATTTCTCGATTTACATTGACGGAGTTCCGGTCTGCCGACTTGACGGAAAAGATGTAAACACTCCGGAAAAAAGTGATTCCGTTTTCCGCGGACAGCTTCTCCATGGCGAACTCTCCAACTCACAGGCAATGCGCCTATTCGACCTATGCAAACTCTGGGGCGCAATGAAATATGCCCATCCCGATGCTATGAATGGAGACATCGACATGGACTTGGAACTGGCCAAAATCCTGCCTGCCATAATAAATACTGACAATGAGGATTCCGTGCAGGTTCTGCTGAGAGAGTGGTGCAGACCCGGCAACATTCCAGAGACTGGCAACAGTGTGGCTCCCGCATGGGCCTACTCCAACACATCAGCCTATATCAAAGACCTCATGAACAGTTTCTGGTCTGCTGATTTCACGCGGGAATCCCACTACATCCGTCTGGAAATCAACAGCGTGCCTAATTTTCAGAATGAAAGGAGATATGAAGACATCACTTTCCCCTCACAGCCATTACAACTCCTGAGCCTGTTCAGATTCTGGAATGCCGTGCAATATTACTATCCCAACATCGGGAGCATCCCCAATTGGGACGATGTTCTTGAAGAATACATCCCGATATTCATGAACGCAGAGTCAAAGCAGGAATACGTGTCGTCATTGAACAGGCTTTCGCACGAGATATTTGACGGGCACAGCCAGGTGTATGCGGAGAGCGACCCTTACAGAATACTGTACGGCTCAAAGAAACCGGACCTGGAGGCTAAGTTTGTCGGCGATAAATTATATGTCTCAAGTGCCGGTGAAAGCGCACGCGCAATAGAGCCGGGAGACAGGGTCATTTCCATCGACGGACAAAGCGTCAGCGGGATATACGACAAGCGGGAGCATCTGACAATTGCCGCGAACCAAGGCGCCATCAAGCTTAGAATCAGCGAGGAAATCTTCAGGACAGATGGAGACTCTCTGAGCCTTGTCCTGCAGTCAGCAGACAATAATGCACTGAAAGAAATAACAATACCGGCATTCAGCACCATGCCGGGCACATCAGAGCCGGCATCCGACACCTGCTATAAAGAGATAAACGGAGTCGGGTATATCGATGTCGGGAGTCTGAAGCAGCAGCACCTTACTTCCTTATGGAATTCAATAAAAGGGACAAAGGCGCTTATAATCGATCTGAGACCATACCCCAACGAGTATATTCTGTACAGATTGGGCGACATGCTCGCTGACGGCACTTACAAATTTGCGGAAATCCGAAGATTACGCACTGTCAGGCCCCGTGATTTTGAGATAATCGATGCAGAGCCATTAAGAGGCAGCGAATCATCCTCCTACCAAAATCCGATATACGTGATAATCGATGAAGGCTCATTCAGCCAGTCAGAATATACCGCCCTGGCATTCACGTCATTGCCCAACGCAAAGTCAGTCGGCAGACAGACCTCCGGGACTGACGGGGACATCTCGACAATATGGCTGCCGGGAGGTGTATTGACCGGATTCAGCGGAATATCCGTATTGGACAGAGACGGGAATCCCACATACCGTGTCGGCCTGACTCCTGATATAGAGGTACAAAGCACGGTCGACGAATTGAAAGACGGTTCCGACGCCCTGTGGGAATATGTACTGGAACTGGCAAAATAAAATGCACTCACAGCACCTCCGCAAGATACCGCCGCGTGACAGAGCGCGGCTCGGACATCACTCCGGAGGGTACCCCGCTGTAAAGCAGCTCGCCGCCTGAGCCGCCGCCGTAGGGACCGAGCTCGATGAGCCAGTCGGCGGACTTAATCAGACCGGTGTTGTGCTCCACAAGGATGACGGTGTTGCCGGCGGAGACCATCGAGCGGAACAGCCGGGTGATGTGTTCCACATCCTTGAAATGCAGGCCGTCGGTAGGCTCGTCGAGGATGAATATCCTGCGGCTCTGCCCGAGACGGGAAGCGAGTTTCATGCGCTGGAGCTCCCCTCCGGAAAGAGTAGACAGGGCCTGGTTGAGATGCAGGTACACCAGCCCGACCTCCATCAGGGGGCGCAGTTTCTCCTCTATCACCGTACCGGCGAAATACCGGGACGCCGCCCGCACCGTCATGTCCATGACCTGGGCGATATTGTACTCCCCCCGGATTCTATACTGCAGGGCCTCCGGCGAATAGCGCAGGCCGCCGCAGGCCTCGCAGACCGTCTCCACCGAATCCATAAAGGCCATTTCGGAGACTATCACCCCCTTGCCGCCGCAGACCGGGCAGCCTCCCTTCGAGTTGAACGCAAACCAGTCGGCGCTGACCTTGTTCTCCTTGGCGAATATTTTCCTTATGTCGTCGGCCACCCCCATATAGGTCGCGGGCGTGGAACGGAGACTGGCCCCGATATTTTTCTGACTGATGTACTCTATGTCATCCTGCTGCGGGCAGCTGTCCATCAGGCACTGGATCAGAGAGCTTTTGCCCGATCCGGCTACTCCCGCCACGACCGTAAGCACCCCGAGGGGAAAATCCACCGTGATACCCTTCAGATTGTGCAGACGGGCATTCTCCACCCTAAGCCATCCGGCAGGTTCCAGCGGAGCAGGGTTGAACTCCCGGTCTGCCTCCAGCATACGCCCCGTGTCCGTACCGCTCGCCACCAGCCCCTCCAGCGGTCCCTCGTACATTATCCGGCCCCCTTCCATTCCGGCTCCCGGCCCCATGTCCACGATGTGGTCGGCGATGCGGATCATCTCCCGGTGGTGCTCCACGAGCAGGACGGTATTGCCGTGGTCCCGGAGCTTGCGGACCGAGTTCTTCAGCAGGGCGATATCATGGTTGTGCAGGCCGACACTGGGCTCGTCGAGAATGTAGAGCAGGTCGGACAGGGAGGAATTGATGTATTTTGCGATCTTGCACCGCTGGGCCTCGCCTCCGGACAGGGTTCCCACGGCCCGGTCCAGGGTCAGGTAGCCTAAGCCGATCTCCTCCAGTGCATCGAGCCGGCTCAGGACTGCCTGCCGGATATCCTGGGCCAACGGACCGGCCAGCATGCTGCCCGGCTCCGGGTCGCGCATCCATTCCGCCAGTTCCGAAACGGACATGGCCGTCACTTCCGCGATATTCTTTCCGTCAATGCGGCAGGAAAGCACCTTGAGATTGAGGCGGGTGCCTCCGCAGTCAGGACAGACTCCGGTACGCAGCATGGGATCGAGGACCTTGCGGTGCAGCAGACCTTCCTCCGAATTGATGATGCTGCGGTACATCCTCGGCACCAGGCCCTCGTACTTCGCGGTCTTGGGCCAGTTGGAGGGAGGGTTCTTCAGACGTATCTGCGGCGAATACAGGAACAGGTCCAGTTCCTCGGGAGTGTAGTCCCGTATCTTCTTGTCCAGGTCGAACAGACCGCTGTGGGCATAGCGTATCCACCTCCAGCCGCCCTTGTGGAATGCGATGTAGTGTATCGTGTCCTCGTCATTGAGGCTCTTGTCGAAGTCCACCAATTTGTGGATGTCCAGCTCCCGTATCTCCCCCAAGCCGGAGCACCGCGGGCAGCTGCCCTGGGGATGGTTGAAGGAAAATGTGTCGGAATATCCCACAAAAGGCTGCCCGACGCGGGAGAACAGCAGTCTCAGCAGCGGGTGGATATCGGTGTAAGTGGCTACTGTCGAGCGGGAGTTGGAGGCAGGTTTCTTCTGGTCAATGACAATGGCCACCGGCAGGTTGTCAATGCTGCCCACGTGCGGACGGCCGTACTTGGGCAGGTACTGCTGCACGAATGAGGGGAATGTGTCGTTCAGTTCCCTGCGTGACCTGGCTGCAATGGTATCCAGCACCAGCGAGGACTTGCCTGAGCCCGACACCCCGGTGAACACCGTTATCTTATACTTCGGGATGCGCAGCGAGACATGCTGCAGGTTGTTCTCGTACGCATCATTGATCGTTATGTATTCTCTGTCTGTCATATATCTTATTTCCAAATAGTCAGCCCTAACCGCAATCAATCACTACCTTCTTCTATACAGCCCCATCCTCCGGGCACCCTACCTCCAACACCCTCATCCACAACGGCAGCAAATCGCGGGATTCGGTGCCGTTGTGGTATGACTGATTCAGCCTACCGTGCCCTACAGCCGCGGTAGGCCGCATTGCGATTCCCGCACTGCACCACAACGGCAGCAAATCACGGGAAACACTGCCGTTGCGGAAGAAATCGCCTCGGAAATCGCCTCACACCGCCATCAGGGAGTGCTGCCTTCTGGAGGTACGCGCTTCGCGCTATCCCTCCCACGCCTGCGGCGCGGGCCCCTCCCGTTCACGAAGCCACGGGCGGCTACGCCTCCAGGAGGCAGCACTCCCTGATGGTCCGGAGCGTTATTCTCACAGACGGTTACTCCCAGTTCAATACTTTCTCTACGATTTCTCCGACAGTGGAACAGAAGCAGGGAATGGCGGCATCGGTCTCCGACATGAAACCACGGGAAGCCATTGTCGCGAAAAGCTCACGCAGCGGATCGTAGTATCCGTCCGTATTGAGAATGAACACTGGCTTGGAATGCTCGCACAACTGCCGGCCCAACAGCCAGCAGAAAAGTTCATGCATGGTGCCCCAGCTGCCCGGCAGCACGATGCAGGCCTGGCCCAGCTCTGTCATCTTCGCCACGCGGGATGCCAGGTCCGGAGTCTCGACCATCTCCGCAAGTCCCTGTGCCCTCACCTCTATCCGGCGGTCCCTGGACTCCTTCTTGCCCTTGAAATTCTTCGGGAACACTCCCGTAACCTTTCCTCCGGCCTCAATTGCCGCCGAGGCCATCGTCCACATTGTGCCTACTGATGCTCCGCCGTAGATTATTTCCACTCCGGCCTGTGCCAGACGGCGGCCGAGTTCTGCAGCATTGTCAGCATACTCCGGCGAATTTCCTGCCGCCGAACCCAGGTATACCGTAACTTTCTGTATCATATTGTTTAATTGATTATTCTGATATCACCCCGCTGCCGAGCATCTCCAGATTCTCAGGCTCGTACCACACTGCGAACTGCCCTGGGGTTATGCCCCTCTGAGGTTGGTCGAAGACGATGTACATCCCGTCGTCGAGACAGTAAAGGGATGCCTGCTGCAGAGGCTGGCGGTAGCGGATCCGGACCAGATAGCGGCGCACCTCCCCGGGACCCATCCGGAGGTCGCGGCGGATCCAGTGCACCTCGTCCGCATTTATCTTCAGGGCCCGGCGCATCAGACCGGGATGCTCATGTCCCTCCCCTACGTATATCGTATTGGTCTGCACGGAAGTGTCGAGGACAAATATCGGCTCTCGGTGTCCTCCGATATTCAAGCCCTTGCGCTGCCCGATGGTATAGTACTGCGCTCCGATGTGAGTTCCTATTTTCTTTCCGTCACTCTCTTTATAGTGGTACGCCCTCGCGAGGGCCTTCACTTCCTCCGGCTGCAGCTGACAGAATCCTCCGCATGCTTCCGGCACTGCCGTACCCACTTCCGAATCATCAGAAGAGACCGCAAAGCCCGGATATTCCTCCAGGAGACGACCGTAGAAATCCGGGAAAATCTCCACCACATTGCCCTCCCTCGCAGCCAGTTTCTGCTGGAGGAACACCGGCAGGTCTACCTTGCCCACAAAGCAGATGCCCTGCGAGTCCTTCTTCTCCGCGCTGGGCAGCCCGGCCTCACGAGCCAGCCTGCGTACCTCCGGCTTGACGATATCCCCTATCGGGAAAAGCGCGGGAGCCAGCTGCTCCTGGGTCAGCTGACAGAGAAAATAGCTCTGGTCCTTGTTGCCGTCCGCCCCGGCCAGTATCCGGTATACAGGCTTGCCGTCCGGACCTTCCGTCACATCCTTGCGGCAATAGTGCCCGGTGGCCACATAGTCCGCCCCGAGATCCCTCGCCGCCTTCAGAAAAGCGTCGAACTTAATCCGGCTGTTGCACATCACATCCGGATTGGGAGTACGGCCCTTGGCATATTCAGAGAACATATAGTCCACTACCTGATGCCGGTAAGTATCCGACAAGTCGATGAACTCGAAGGGTATGCCTATCTTTCGGGCCACCATCTCGGCCACCCTGCGGTCCTCCTCCCACTCACATTCCCCGTGCAGGGTCCCGGTGATATCGTGCCAGTTCTGCATGAACAGCGCGAACACATCGTACCCGGCCTGCTTGAGCAGCAGCGCAGCCACCGACGAATCCACTCCGCCGGAAAGCCCGACAGCGATTCTCTTACCCCGAAGATTCTCTTTTATTTCCATTCCAGACATCGTTCCTAACATTGGATTTTCAAAAATTCTGTGCAAATGTAGAAAATTTGGCGAAAATTTATATCTTTGCAGCCGGGTAAGTCTTACACGACCAGCTCCCATCCAACCTCCCCAGGGCCGGAAGGCAGCAAGGACACGATGGTCGTAGCGGTGCGATGTAATCAGCTTACCCTTTTTCATATCCGGTGCTCCCGGGGACTCTCCGGTCAGTAGAAGTTACGGGGCACAACTGCATGCTGTTCAGCACTTTGTTTTTTCAGGCCAGGAAGAGCGCCTGTATTTTTCAATCAGCTGTATAACAGCAAATTGCAAAACAAGATGCAATTCTCGCGTTCTTCTGAGGTGGCGAAAATTGCATGCAAGTTTGTAATCTATTGACTTCCAGCGGACTGAAAAGCGAGGTGCATTTCTTGAACAGCCACAAGAGCACAGAAAATGCAGGGTCTTTTCCAAGAGACACGGGATGCCTCGCAGCAGTAGCGCGAGAGGATACCCAGAAGGCTGTGATGAACGGATTGACACAGTATTTACGTATTGACAGCATCTGATTTCTGACGTTTTTAACCAGTGAAACGTTTTATTGTCAGGATGGAACATCTGTCCTTTTCCTACCTGCTATATTTGTGGACATATCATATAACCTAATACCCTACAAATATGGCTCAGAAACAAGACGGGAAAAAGAAAAAAGCTCCCAAGAACAGGAAGAAAGCGATGCGCGAAGGCTATCTGTCGTTCGACATCGTGGAAGTAAAACAGCTGTCGGAAAGCGACAGTCCCAATGCCGAGGCTTACGGCTATCTCTATCAGGCAGTGACCACCCAGGCAGGTACGGACAAAGGCATAGACGATGTCTATCCCGAGACCGCTCAGGAGACAGAACAGATGCGTGCTCTGGTCGACAAGGCGAGGAAAGCGCGGGTGGACATGAGCGACCAGTATCTCAAGATATGTCTGGATGAACTGGACGAGATTCTGGACTGGTCCTCCACAAGGCACTGGAACTTCCAGTGGCAGGTGATACTCGGTGTGATACTTACGGTGGCCTTCCTATCCTGGAGAGTGGACCAGAAGCAGGAAAGCGTGGAGAACAGGCAGGAGAATGTCGCAGCTGTGGAGGGCTGGGAGGAAACAGATACTGTTCTCAACTGGGATACTACTCCCGAAGATCTCTACAGTCCGGCCGGTTTTGTCAAATATGCTAATCTGAGTGCTAAAAATTATAAGCTGTTGTCTCTTTATGAGCAGAAGTCCTCTTATGCCAGTGCGATGGAGGCTGCTGACGAATATGCCGCCAAGGCCGATACCGCCCAGTCGAGGGATGTCAGGAAAAGCTTAGAGGAGCGGCGTGACGAGTCCCTTGCCCATGCAAAGGAGTGCAGGAAAGAGTTCGACAGGATCAATAAGATGGATTTCAAGGATATAAAGAAGATGGCGCTGGATGAGTATGGTTCGTGGGTCAAGAGCGCCAAGGCCGAGAAACGGGCGGTCAGGGCCTGGAACATATTCTTCATCATCCTGATACCTGTCTATATCTTCGCCGAGCGTCCGTACGGCTACACCATGACCCGAACCAGGGCTGAATCCAGCACTCTGAGGGGCATCAGCAAGTTTACCTACACTCTGTCGGCGATGATGTTGGGCAGCGCCGCCTCGATAGGATGGATCCGGACTGTGACGAAGTACAGCGACGGGCGTACCGAGAGTTCATACGATGCCGGCACCAATGCTCCGGTAATGATCATGAAGGCCGGGCTGTATATCGCTGCGTTCGCTTTAATCTGCGTGGTATCCTGCATACTGATGCTCTATATGACCATTCAGGGTCTCAGACGCAACTATAACTGGGCACCTCTTATGGCCAAGGCCAAAGTCGCGGCATCCTCAGCCGCATCGAAAGTCAAGAAGGATTGATCTCTTTAACGACTATGAAAAACTTTGAAGGGCCGCACCGGACATATGGCGCGGCCTTTTCTTTGCTCTGAAATGTAAGCAGCAGCTTCCTCTATCTATTTGCCGAATACCGTCTTTCAGAAAATTCAAGGGATCTTTCCACCAGTGGCACCTCGGCATAACAAATAAATTTGCTCTGCTCTCGGCTTCTGCGATATTCGGCTGCGCCGCATATACTGTTCACGCCTCGGCATAACAAATAAATTTGCTCTGCCCTCGGCTTCTGCGATATTCGGCTGCGCCGCATATACTGTTCACGCCTCGGCAGAGCAAATAAATTTGCTCTGCCCTCGGCTTCTGAGTATATTTGTGTTTCACAAATAATTAAAAATAGGAAGTATGACACCGAAGAGAGCGTATACTGCCATGAATCTGTTTATGGCGATGATGGCTGCGGCATTTATGCTCAGCGCCGTATCATGTAGCGACTACATACCGGGGACCATGACCCTGAAGACATCCGGGACATACAGGCTCTCGGATGACAGTGAGGCCGAACTGGACCTGAAGATAAACGTCGAGTACCTTATTTCCGGGCCGGACAAGGGGGTCATGGACAGCATAAACGGCAGTATTGCATCTGCCATGTTCGGAGACGTACCGGCAGACATCAGCATAGAAGATGCTGTTACTGAATACAAAGACAAAAAGGTCGCTGAGTACAGGGAGGTCAATCTGCCCCTGCTCGTGAGGGACAGCACCATGGACCGCCATCCGGCCTCAGCCAGCTGGTCGGACTACACCACCGGGGCCGTAAGCGGCTTCTACGATGACATCCTTTCCTATACCGTCACCAAATACACCTATACCGGAGGTGCCCACGGAACCACCTCTGTCAAAGCACTTAATCTTGACATGAAGACCGGAGCGGCTGTGACCGAGGAAGAGATGTTCAAAGCCGGATACGCAGACAGACTGTCCGGGCTCCTTACCGGCCGCCTGCCCGAATCGCTGGAAAATCCGGCCGACACATCCATGCTGTTCGAGAAAAACATCCGTCCCAACGGAAACTTCACCGTATCCGACAGCGGCGTCACCTACATCTACAACCAGTACGAGATCGGCCCCTACGTCATGGGGACAATAAAGGTCACTGTCCCTTGGAACGAACTTGAAGACCTACTGCGTCATTGACCCCGTTCTATCTTCCCATCATAAAAATCTCCAGAGTTCTGACTATGAATAGAAAAACGACTTTCAGCATTTTGATTGCGGCCGCAATGGCCGTATCCTGCACCTCCGGAACCGACCGGAACGGCATCCGCGTCATAGACGCAGACCTGACAGGCCTGGATGTCAAGGAGATTTCCTTGTCAGAAATGAACATGCTCCCCCTGGAATACTCTGAAAAAAGCATTGTAGGAGGAATCAATGGTATAGTGCAGACAGACGACGGAGGCTACATAATAGCCTCTTCTGCATCCAACACACACCGGATAATGCAGTTCGACAAGTCCGGACGCTATCTGCGCGACATCGGACATCAGGGCAGGGGTCCTGGGGAGTTCCTGGACATTTCCTCCATCTTCATAATCTCGGACACCCTGTATACAAGTAGTTTCTACGGGAAAAACATTGCGCGTTACCTGATAGAAGATGACGGATACGAGTTCCTTCCGCCCATCAGCTGCGAGAACTTGAACTGGGGCATCTCCTACATATTCGCCACCGATGACATTCCTGACAGATATTTTGTAAAAAACACCTACAACGGCACTCCCGGATATACCACTCCGCTGTTCACAGTCTACGACCGAAACTGGAATATAGTTGACACGTGCAGGACCAAGCACCCGGAAGGAGGCTTCAAGTCTTCGTATCCAATATCGCACACCGGAGACAAGGTATATCTCAGCCAGATCTTCGTCGATACGATATTCGTCGCCGACAATAGCGGCATATATCCGGCATTCAGGCTCGACTTCGGCAAAAGCGACTACCCTAAAAGTATCAAATACGATGGGATGAAACGGTTCGAATATCTACAGGAGCATCCTGACGCACAATACCTGCTGCACATCGCATCACTGATAAACGGTGAAAAGGCATACCTCTGTCTGTCTTCAGCCAGCTCATTCTATATCATGATGTACAACTTGAAGAAAGACGAGTCAACATTCTACCGGATACTGGATGAGAACGGAGAGACTGCCTCCATGCTGTATATGTTTACTGCCGCAGACGGCAAAACCAAGGGAATCTTCACATCTTCCCGCCTGGAGAATCCTGTCATCTGCGATCTTTCCGTCCTATAGCTGCTCTTCCGTCTTCACTTCACTTCTCTGCTTATGGTTCTGGAACAATTTCGCAGAAGCTATTCAGCAACAGGAATAGCACTGCCATCGAAAATAAACGGCAGAATATCGTCCACCGAGGAAAACACGACAATACGGCTGAGGCCTCCCACGATGACACGGACGGGGGCCTCTGCCCTTTTCTGGGTCTCGGCCAGCACCTGACGGCACGCACCGCAGGGCCAGGCGGGCTCCGGGGCCATGCGTCCGTTGCGGCAGGCAGTCACCGCCAGGGCACGGACAGCAAGCTCCGGATGCTGGGCATGTGCCGCAAAAAGAGCCGTCCTTTCAGCGCAGAGCCCGGACGGGAACGCCGCATTCTCCTGATTGGCCCCCTGCACCACCGTCCCGTCCGAGAGGAGTACCGCCGCACCGACGTTGTAATGCGAGAAAGGAGCATAAGAGCCTTTCGTCGCACCGATAGCAGACTCCAACAGGGAGCGGTCCTCGGGCATCATATCTTCCATAGATGCAAATTCCTGATATTCGATTGTCAAACTCTTATGTGCCATACATCTTATTTTACTCAAGTAACTTTCAACTGCAAAGTTAGAAGCAATTTTCATTCCGCCCGAAAATTTCTGACATCGCAGCTGCTGCGGCACATACATTCCGCCGACAAAAGCACCTGTGGACAGGGACACTCGGATGCGAGCTACAGAAGGTGACGATGATATGCCACTTTCGTCGGCACCTTCTGGAAGAGGACGCGAAGACATGGCCGGCAGAAGCACCTGAGGACAGGGACTCTCGAATGCGAACTACAAAAGGTGACGATGAAACGCCACTTTCGTCGGCACCTTCCTAAAGAGGATACGGAGGCATGGCTGGCAGAAGTACCTGTGGACGGAGGCGCACTACTGCGTTTCCGTATTCTCCTTTTTTGCAAGCCGTTCCGTGGCCGTTTCCCAGTCCCCAGTCAATCCCCTTTCCACACTGGCAGCGTTTCCCGCGATTCGCTGCCGTTGCGGCAGGTCCATCTCGCCGTAACCCTCCCGGCAGGCATCTCTGGTACGGATTCCTCATCCGGTTCCTTTCCACACTGGCAGCATATCCCGCAATTCGCTGCCGTTGCGGTAAGCGGTCGTACCTAATCGTGCCTAACTGTCGTGATGGTGGCCAGGTCTACCAAGCTCAGTGCATATCTACACACTTTATAGGTATATACTGTCATTTTGCATTGTCCAGCATGCAGCTTGAGATATTGTGATTATTGACTAAATTAATTCTTTAAAACGAAGTGTTTGATAATAAGCGCAATAGCTTCAACTATATTGTTTAGTGAATCTAAAAAGGAGGCACAAGCTGGTTTTTGCCGCCACATAGCAAAATGGCGTTTTAAAAATATTTGAAAATCAGAAAGTTCACCACAACTAATCTGTTTAGTGACATTTGGCCGGGCAGCCTGGATTCGGATTAGTGATATGACATCCACCAATGCTCACTCCGCAATGGTTCCGGCCGGCACAAAAACTTCCGGCTTACCACAGAAACTTCTGAGTCTCAGCCCCAAGTACCGCAAAAAAACTTCCACCGCCGCCTTTTCCTTGTCCGGCTTGGAGCAAACATCTAATTTTGCCTGCGGATTTAACTAACAACAATGCGACCCATGAGACCGATAAGATTCAACCGCCACACGCTGTTCTCCACCATCCTCAATATCCTGGGACTGACACTAGCCCTATCGGTATTCCTGATACTGATGGTGCAGGTGATGTATGACTGGAGATACGACAGATGCTGGCCCGGACACGAAAAGATATACCGGCTGGAATATGCCGCCCAGGAAGACCTTAGTTCCTACAGCGTGAACTGGTCGAGACCTATGATTAACACGATGAAGGATGCGTTGCCCCAGGCCGAGGCTGTCGGCACATACCTGTACAGCAAAGGGCAGAGTGCTCCTATGCGTGAGACCGGGACGGACAATCCGGGAATTACACTCAGGTACGCAGACTGCGACTACGGGCTGCTGAGGGTATTCCCATTCGAGTTCACCGAGGGCGACACATCGATGTTCAAGGCTCCCCGGACTGCCGTAATCTCCGAAAATGGAGCGGAGAAGCTGTTCGGCAGCGAGTCTCCCATAGGCAGGGAGGTGGAATTCGCCTCTCCGGCCACCGTCCGGTTCCTTCCAAGGCAGTTCACTATCGTGGGGGTGTTCAAGGATTTCCCGGAGAATTCCAGTGTGGACAACGAAGTCATAATCAATATCGGGGACTTTTCCATCAACAGTTACGGGGCGTGGGCCTACTACTGTTATGTCAGGACTTCCGACCATGAAGGGCTTCAGTCGGCACTGGATGAATATGCAGACAAGTTGTCCGGAGGACAAGAGGATTCCGGATTCAGGGGATTCCGGATCACCGGCCTGCACGATGCGTACTACAACTACAATTTCCCTCCTGACAACATCGCCAAGGGCAACCGCAGCACCACCATCACACTCTTCTCCGTCGCCATCCTAATCCTGCTGATTGCAGCCATCAATTTCATCAATTTCTCCATGGCGGCAGTACCATTCCGCATCAAGAGTCTCAATACCAGAAGAGTAATCGGAGCGACACGCGGAACCCTGATATGGCGGCAGCTCGGCTCGACACTTCTGCTGGTACTGGCCGCTTTTGTCCTCAGCGCAGGAGTGATGTCCGTCGCCGCGACCACAGGCATTACCTCGTACATCTCCGGTTCGCTGAAAGTCCAGGACAACCCTGCCGTGCTCCTTATCGGCCTGGGCGCTGCCGTGACCACTGCCCTGGCCGCAGGGATTTTCCCCGCCCGCTACAGCACCTCGTTCAACCCGGCGATGGTGCTCAAAGGCTCATTTTCCCTCTCCGCCCGGGGCCGGAATCTGCGCACGGTGCTCGTCAGCATACAGTACCTGGTCTCTTTCATCCTGATTATCTGCGCACTGTTCATCACCCTGCAGGTAAGATACATGAAAGGGTTCGACATGGGCTACGACCGGGAACATATCGTGGAGTTCAGCCTTTCAAACGAATCGGCAGTAAGGCGGGAGACTCTTAAAGAAATGCTGCTCGGAAACCCGGCCATCACCGACGTGACCTTCTCCGCCTACTCCATCGCCTCGGAGACAAAGATGCCCTGGGGCCGTCAGTACAACGGAGAGCCGGTACAGGTAGAGTGCCTGCCCGTAGACCGCAATTTCATTTCCTTCTTCGGTCTGGAACTGACCGGCGGAAGGGACTTCCTCCCATCCGATGACAACAATCCGGACGGCACGATGATAGTAAACGGGACTTTTCTCAGCATGCATCCATTCTACCAGATCGGTTCCGGATTCCCGGGACACTCCAGCGGCTATGCGACGATAATCGGCTCCATCAGAGATTTCAACTTCAAGCCCCTGCAGCACAGTATCGGTCCTTTCTGCCTGTACAACTTCGGAAGCACCCCCTGGTGGCCGCTGCGGACGGGATATGCCAGAATAATTCCAGGCGACATTCCCGCCACATTCGGATTCATCCGGCAAAAGATACAGGAGACAGACCCCTCCGTCAATGCCGAGGACATAGACATCCATTTCCTCGATGATACGGTGGACAGACTCTATGCCAAAGAGGACAGACTGGGCCGCCTGATCAGCACCGCTTCCTGGATTTCCCTGCTCATCTCCATCATCGGTATCCTCGGTCTCGTCCATTTCGAGACCCAGTTCCGCCGCAAAGAGATAGCCGTCCGCCGGGTACACGGAGCCTCCGTCAGGGAGATACTGCTGATGATCAACCGCTACTACCTGATCCTCACCGCAGGCTGCTTCATCCTGACAACACCGGTATCATTGGTCATTATCCGCCGCTGGGTCTCCTCATTCCCCTACCGGAGCCCCATACCGGTATGGATATTCCTGGCCGCCATCGTCATTGTGACCGTCATCACAGCAGTGACTGTCACTCTCCTCAGCCGCAGGGCCGCTCTCCGCAACCCAGTGGAGTCCATTGCCAATGAATAGGCTGGCATCGTCCTTGTCCGGCACGCCGATTTTCCATATTTTTGCAGTATGGACTGGGACTTTATCATTCAATGCATACTGGCTGTGGGGCTGTCGGCCGCCCTGCTGGCACTTCTGGACGCCCGCCTGAAGCTGAGGGAGGAGAAACGGAAGACCTCCATGTTCTACAGCATTTCCAAGGACCTGGAGGGAGACACATGGAAGCAGAAGGATGTCATCGAGGAGCAGAGCGGCACCATCGTGGAACAGAAGAGCACCATCAGGGAGCAGGAGGGCACTATAATGGTGCAGAACAATACGATTCTGGAACAGAAACACGAGATAGAGAGCCTTGAGACCGATCTGGAGGAAAGCCGGACCATGGCCCGGATGCTGCTGCAGCGCGGCAGTGAGAACGCAGAGCTGACCGCATTTACCGAGAAGCTGCTGATGCTCGCCGACGAGACGGCCAACATCTACTACGAGAGCGCATCCAGTCCCGTAAACATGAGCCGCAGGATAATAGCCGTCCTGCGCACGGAACTGGCGGACAATAGCATATTGCCGCAGATCAATTCCCTCATCGAGGCCTCCTACCCCGGCTTCACAGAGAGCCTGTACTCCGAATTCCCATGGATGACACAGGACGACCGCCTGCTCGTCTCCCTGATGTGCTGCGGAGTCTCCCCCAACGCCGTAAGCGTCATCCTCGACACCGACCTCAACCGGCTCAACAAGTGGAAGACCCGTCTGGGCAGACAGATGGGCCTGCCCGTCCGGCTCTCCAAATACCTCAAGGACCGGCTGTCCTCATACCGCACCCGTCCCTCCAGTAGGATCCCAGTACTTCCGCAATAGCATAAATATCAGCCGAAAATTGGGCGCAAGCCAGGAACTCCTTCGGAAGGAGTCGGAATATCGCCCATTTCTCGACTCCTTCGGAAGGAGTAGCAGTTCAATCCCGAAAATGCAATGTAAGGGAGACTGGAAAAGTACAGAATATTGTAATTTTAAGGACTGCTTCAAAGGCCCGATGAATCGAAAGGCTGACGGCAACCAGATGGCGAATTGAACAATAGTGGCTTTCCATGAGTGTCATTACGCTGAGCAGCAGGACCGGCAGACACAAAAACTTCCGGAAAACCGCAGAAATACCTAAGTATCAATCACCTCCGCAACGAAAAAACTTCCACGACCGTCTTTTCTTTGTCTGGCTTGAAGCAAACGATTAATTTTGTGTACGGATTTTATTGCCAATTTCAATTTGATAAAAGCCAAAAACTATGAGACCGATACGATTCAACCGCCACACACTGTTCTCCACCGTTCTCAACATCGCGGGACTGACACTCGCCTTCTCGATATTCATGACCGTGATGGTGCAGGTGATGTACGACCTGCGGTATGACCGGAATTATCCAGGGTACGGGAAGGTGTACCGCCTGGAGAGCATGCTGCCGACCAATCCGGGGATGTGGTATGCAACGGTATCGCGGCCGGTGATAGAGCATTTGAAGACCTCGCTTCCTCAGGCCGAGGCAGTGAGTGTGTATCAGTATGCCAAGGGGATGACGCAGCTTTTCAATGAGACCGGTACGGACAACCCGGGCGTGAGCCTGAGGACAGCTTATTCGGAACATGACCTGCTGAAGGTATTCCCGTTCGAGATAATCAGCGGGGACACTGCCGGTTATGGTGCCCCGAGAACTGCCGTCATCTCCGCGAAAGGGGCCAGGAAGCTGTTCGGAAACGAGTCCCCGTTAGGGAAAGAAGTCAGCTTTACGGTAGGCGCTGATCCGCGTCCGTTCCGCATTGTGGCGGTCTACAAGGACTTTCCGGACAATTCCAGCGCGGACAATGAGCTGCTGCTGTCATCCGGTCTCGACGGTCTGGAGGATTGGAGCGGATGGTCTTACTGCTGCTATGTAAAGCTGTCCACAGAGGAGGGAGCGGCTGCGGCCGTAGATTCGGCAGCGGCGCATATCGGGCGGCAGATATTCCAGGCGGACATAATAAAGCTGCGGCTTACCCGCCTGCATGACGCCTACTGGTCGGAGGATGTCATTTCGGACGTTGCCGGCAAGGGCAACCGTTCCACTGCCATTGTCCTGCTGACTGTAGCCATTGCTGTGATACTCATCGCTGTCATCAATTTTATCAACTTCGCCATGGCCTCGGTGCCGTTCCGCATCAAGGGACTGAACACCCGGAGGGTAGTCGGTGCGACAAGAGGCAGTCTGATAAGGTCGCAGCTGATTTCCACTATCGGGCTGGCACTGCTTGCATTTGCCCTCAGTATCGGGGTGATGTCGCTTGCAGCCGGTACCAGCCTGGCCTCATATATCTCCGGATCAATGCGGCTCCAGGACAATCCCGCGCTTATCCTCATATCCCTCGGGGTTGCGGTGGCGACAGCTGTTGCCGCCGGTATCTTCCCTTCGTTCTACAGTACCTCATTCAGTCCGGCTGTGGTGCTCAAGGGCTCTTTTTCCCTGTCAGCCAAAGGCATCAGACTGCGTTCGGTACTGATAGGGGTGCAATACGTGATATCGTTCGTACTGCTGCTCTGCTCTATGTTCATAGCCGTGCAGAACAGGTATATGAAGAACTACGACATGGGATTCGACCGGGAGCAGGTGGTCGAGATGGAGGTGACGGACAATATCGCGGCCAAGCGCGAAACCTTCAGGAATATGCTGCTGGAATATCCGGGTATCACCGGAGTCGCGGCGGCATCCAGGTCAATAGTCTCAGCGGAGGCAGGCGGCTGGGGAGGTGACTACGGCGAGGGATACATCATGTACGATGTCATAGGCACGGACCGCTGGTTTGTACCGTTTTTCGGTCTTGAGATTGAGGAGGGACGGAACTTCGTTCCTTCCGATGACGGGAGCTCCGAGGGCTGCTATATTTTCAACAGGACGGCAATGAAGACATGGCCATACCTGCATTCGTACATGGAAAACGGCAAGATGAATATCGTCGGGATAGTCAAGGATTTCCATTACAAGCCCATGCAGCATGCCATGGCCCCGATGGCCCTGTACAATTACGGTTCGAATACCGGGAGCAAGCTCAGAATGTTCTACGTAAGGATTATGCCGGAGGGAGTCAGCAAGAGCCTGGACTGGATCCGGACAAAGGTATGCGAGCTGGACCCGTCCCTGAATCCCGATGACCTGGACATCCATTTCCTGGACGAGAGCATCGACCGCCTGTACCGCAGCGAGGAGCGCCTCGGCCGCCTCATTACAGCCACCGCCCTCATTTCCATGTTCATCTCCCTCATCGGTATCCTCGGGCTGGTGTACTTCGAGATCCAGTTCCGCCGCAAGGAGATAGCCGTCCGCCGGGTGCTCGGGGCCTCCGTCAGGGAGATTCTGCTGATGGTCAACCGCTACTACCTGACCATCACACTGGTCTGCTTCATCGTCACCGCACCGGTCGCCACTGTCATCATCCGGCATTGGGTCTCCTCTTTCCCCTACCGCAGCCAGATACCCGCGTGGATATTCATCGCCGCCCTTGCCCTGATTGCCCTCATCACAGCCGTCACCGTGACCCTGCTGAGCAGAAGCGCCGCCATGCGCAATCCGGTCGACTCCATCTCCAACGAGTAGAATTTTTTCGTATTTTTGTCCGTTCAGACTCAGAACTGAACTGACGACATGAGACAGATACTGAATTTCAATGGAATCCGGACTATAATCACGGGAGCGGCCGCAATCATACTACTGCTGCTTGCGGCTCTGCCCGGATACGGACAGCAGACCCGCGAGGAATACATAGAGAAATACAAGGACGCGGCCATCCACGCAATGAAGACCCACGGCATCCCCGCCAGCATCACCCTTGCCCAGGGCTGTCTGGAATCGGCCGACGGCAACTCCGATCTGGCTGTCAGGGCCAACAACCACTTCGGCATAAAATGCCACAATGACTGGAAAGGGCCTACATACTACAAAAAGGGAGACGACATCGGAAAATCCTGCTACCGCAAGTACCGCAACGCATCGGAGTCCTTCAAGGACCATTCGGACTTTCTGCGCTACGGCCAGCGCTACGCATTTCTCTTCGATCTGGAAATCACTGACTACAAGGGCTGGAGCCATGGTCTGAAAAAGGCCGGATACGCCACGGACCCCAAATATGCCCAGAAACTGATAAAGATTATCGAGGACTACCAGCTCTACCGCTTCGACCGGGAGATGTACGCCAAGGCCGAGAAAAAGCCCGACCTGCTGCCTCCCAGCCCAAGTCAGCTGCAGCAGGTAATGGAGCTGAATCCGGCCAAGAACTCACTGCTGTACAAATACTCCCGCAACCGGACCATCTACGTGCGCAACGGGGTGCCCTTCATCCTGACCAGCGATCTGGACACCTACGAAAGCATCGCAGAAGAATATAACCTGTTCACCGGAGAGCTGCTCCGCTTCAACGACCTGAAGAAATCCCGTGACCTCGCTCCGGGCACAGTGGTATACCTCCAGCGCAAGAAAGGCAAGGCCCGGAAGCATCTGGAGATACACATCGCAGTCGAGGGCGACACCTACTACGATATCTCGCAGAAGTACGGAGTCCGCATGAAAAAGCTCTTCAAATACAATGACTACAGGAACGGAGATATCCTCCACGTAGGAGACGAAGTGTTCCTCCGCAGACACAGATAGGACAATATGAACCGCAAGACACTCATCATAACAGCCGCAGCGGCCGCCGCAGCCGTCATCGCCGCTTTCGGCCTCAGTCTGTACATCACGTACAAAAAGCCGAACACAGTAAAGGAAGGGGTGATCCTCATCTACCGGGATGCGGATTACCAGGATGTGGAGGACTCCCTCAAGGCTTCAGGCACAATTAAGAATCTCAAGAGTTTCGGGCGCGCCGCCCGCAAGCGGAATCTGGCAGCCCACTTCGAGCCTGGCCGCTACGTCATCAGCCCGGGCATGTCGAACCAGTACATCATCCGCATGATAGCCAACGGATGGCAGACTCCGGCAAAAGTGACCCTCAGGGGATATATCAAGACTCTGGACCGTCTGGCGGCTTTCCTTGGGCGCAATTTCGAAGCGGATTCGGCTGCTTTTGCGACTGTCCTCAAAGACACTGCCATGATAGACTCGCTCGGATTCCTGCCCGAGACATTCATAGGAATGTTCATTCCGAACACGTACGAGTTCTACTGGACGTCAAGTCCACGCAATGTAGTCATGCGCTTCAAGAAAGAGTACGAGACCTTCTGGAGCGGAGAACGCGACCGCCTCGCCAGGGAGATTGGCCTGGACCGCAACGAGGTGATGACCCTGGCCTCGATAGTCATAGGCGAGACCAACAACGCCGGGGAAATGCCCAAGATAGCCGGCGTGTACATGAACAGACTCCACAGGGGCATGAGGCTCCAGGCCTGTCCTACTGTCATCTACGCCCATCTGGATACCGAGCCCGGACTCCGCCGCCTCCTGCACCGCCACCTGCAGATAGACTCCCCCTACAACACATACAGAATAAAAGGGCTGCCACCGGGGCCTATTGCCATACCCACAGTGACAGCCATAGATGCGGTACTCAACTACGAGAAGTCCAGTTACCTGTATTTCTGCGCAAAGCCGGAATTCGACGGGACTCACAACTTCGCGACCACATACAGCCAGCACAAGGCCAATTCCCGGGCCTACAACAAGGCCTACAGGGAAAGAGAAGCCTCCCGCAAAGCCTCCAATGCAGCCTGAAACTCCGGACTGCTGGAATTCATCACCCGGTAGAAACAGTCGCGCGAGACGATAGAGCTGGCAGCCAATGCCTTCATATACAGGCACAGGTCCTCTCTGGAACGTTCAAATCCTTCCTTATCAAACTCAACACCTCTCCCGGATGCCAGTGACACAAGTCCGTCCAGCATATCGTCCGTAACCTCGAAGCCCCGGTCGAATTTTTCAAACGTCCGGTATTTTGAAGTCCATGTGCTCCGGTTGCGGTCACAGAGTCCGTTCATGTACTCAATCACCAGTCCCTGACGGAGCAATGCCGCATAATAGTCTGAGTACGATGTCGTATCCTGAGGCACAAAGACATCCGGCATGATGCCGCCGCCTCCGTAGACAGTCCTTCCGAGCCTCAGAGTCTTGAACTTGAGCGAGTCAGGGAACTGAATGCTGTCCTTGCTGAAGGACTCCCCGCGCAGGTATCTCTCATAGAAATCCTTGTAATACTGGTCTGTATGCCCGGCCTCATAGTGCGATTGTATCACCCTGCCCGAAGGTGTGTGGTATCGGGCTATGGTCAGTCTCAGTTCTGAGCCGTCCTCCAGTGGAATGGCCTGCTGCACAAGCCCCTTGCCGAATGAGCGGCGTCCCACGATGACACCCCTGTCCTGATCCTGCACCGCACCTGCGACGATCTCGCTGGCCGATGCCGAATTCTCGTCAATCATCACCACCAGCGGTCCATGACGGTACAGACCGTTGCCCCGGGCCGACTCCTGCATCCTCGGCAGGGCCCTGCCCTCGGTATAGACTATCAGGTCCCCTTCCTCAAGAAACTCGTTCGCGATGTCGATGGCCGTAGGCAGGTATCCTCCGGAATTGCTCCTGAGGTCCAGTATCACTCCGCGTATCACCCCGTCGAAGGACCTTATGGCCTCCACTATCTCATCCCGCGACTTGGCCGCAAAACGGCTGAGCTTGAGGTAAAGTACATCGTCCCCCACCTTATAGGCGGCATCCAGACTGTTGATGGGTATCTTGTCCCTGACTACTGTAAAGTCCAGCAGTCCGTCCACTCCCCTGCGCAGCACTCCCAGCTCCACCTTCGTCCCTTTCTTGCCCCGCAGATAGCTGTAGACATCCTCGTTGGTCAGTCCTACAGATGCTATATAACTGGTATCCACACGGATAATCTTGTCTCCAGCCAGCAGGCCCACTCTCTCTGAGGGCCCTCCGGCCACCGTCGCCTGCACAGTAAGGGTATCCCGGATAATCGCGAACTCAATGCCGATACCCTCGAACTCTCCCTGCAGCGGCTCGTTCATGGCCTTGACGTCTTCTGCCGAGATATAGGACGAATGTGGGTCGAGCTCCCCTACTGCAGCCACGATGGCCTTCTCCACAAGCGCATTGAGATCCACATCCTCCAGATACAGCCGGTCGATGTAGAACAGTGTCTGATTGAACTTTCCGGCCGCCATGTTCATTTCGCTCCTCTGCTGCGCCCGTCCCGTAACAGCGGAAGCCAGCAGCAGAATCACGCAGAGGGCAGCCGCCTTGATCTTATTCTGTCTCATTATTCAGTTTTTTTACAGGTACTTCAAATTCACGGCCCTCCCAGCCCATTTCCGTCCGGGGGAATACCTCCAGAGCCTGAGCCAGCAATACAGAAGGGTCCTTATATCTGGATGAGAAATGTCCTATCACCAGTTTTCCGGCACCGGAGCGCAGGGCGGTCTCCCCGGCCTGACGCGCAGTGCTGTGAAACATTTCAGCGGCTTTCTCCGCACAGTCATCCCCGAATGTGGCCTCATGATAGAGCAGGTCCACCCCGCGGACCATTTCCGGCAGGGCTCCGAATACAGCCGTATCACTGATGTAGGCAAATGAACGCGGTGCGTAAGGCCTGTAGGTCAATTCCGCCGACCTCAGCACACTCCCGTCCTCCCTCTCCACGTCCCGTCCGTCCTTCAGGGCAAGTATCTCGCTGACGGACAATGCCTGCGACGCAACAGCATCCTTCCGGACATTCAGTCCCGGCTCCCGCTCACGGAAAAGATACCCGTAGGTGGGAACGCGGTGCAGCAGGGGCAGGGCCGTCACCGTCATGGAGGAGTCCTCATATATCACCTCCGTCACGGAGGCCGTCAGGGGATGGAATACGATGGGATAGGTCTCCCTCTCCAGGAACTGCTCCTTGAAGAAATCCAGTATTCTGGAAAATCCCTCCGGGGCGTAGATATGCAGGGGCTCGGTTCTTCCGGTCATGGACAGGGTGGACATGAGTCCGAAGATTCCCAGGACGTGATCACCGTGCAGGTGGGAGAGGAAAACCATCTCCGTCTTCATCAGCGATATCCCGTGCCGCTTCATCAGCATCTGGCAGCCTTCACCGCAGTCGATAAGCAGCAAGCGCCCACATATATTAAATATGTGAGCGCTGGGGTATCTGTCCGTTGTCGGGGAGGCTGAGGAGACTCCCAATGTCGTCAACGAAAACTTCATGGAAGGGTTCTCTACTTGGCCTCCTGCTCCATCTTGCTCTTGAGGTTGGCAAGCTCTGAGATATCGCCGAGAGTGGTCTTCTCCAGATTGGTCTTGATCTTCTTCATCGCACTCTGGGTGCTCTCGCTCTCACGACGGCTCTCCTCCTTCTTGGGCTCCTCCCATGTCTTGGTGTGGGAGAGGATGATCTTCTTGTTGGACTTGTTGAACTCAACCACCTTGAAGGGCAGTTTCTCGCCTACGTTGGCAGTAGTGCCGTCCTGCTTCTGGAGGTTCTTGATGGAGCATGTGCCCTCAACGCCCTCACCGAGAGAGATGACAGCTCCCTTGTCTGCGAAGCTGGCTACTGTTCCCTCGTGGATAGAGCCGAGAGGATACTGGGTCTCGAATACGTCCCAAGGATTCTCCTCAAGCTGCTTGTGACCGAGGCTCAGACGACGGTTCTCCTTGTCGACTTCGAGAACTACGACCTCGAGCTTGTCACCGATGGAGGTGAACTCCGAGGGATGCTTGATCTTCTTGGTCCAGGACAGGTCACTGATGTGAACCAGACCGTCCACGCCCTCCTCAAGCTCTACAAAGACACCGAAGTTGGTGAAGTTGCGGACGGTGGCGATATGACGGGAATTTACAGGATATTTCTCTGTGATGGTAGCCCAAGGGTCCTCCTTAAGCTGCTTGATGCCGAGAGACATCTTCCTCTCCTCGCGGTCGAGGGTCAGGATAACGGCCTCTACCTCGTCGCCTACCTTCAGGAAGTCCTGGGCACTGCGCAGGTGGAGAGACCATGACATCTCGGATACGTGGATCAGGCCCTCAACGCCGGGCTGAATCTCAACGAAAGCACCGTAGTCTGCGATAACGACCACCTTGCCCTTAACGACGTCACCCACCTTGAGGTTGGGATCAAGAGCATCCCAGGGATGAGGCTGGAGCTGTTTCAGGCCGAGAGCGATACGCTTCTTGGTATCATCGAAGTCGAGGATGACCACGTTGATCTTCTGGTCAAGCTGCACGACCTCCTCGGGATGGTTGATACGGCCCCAGGAGAGGTCTGTGATGTGGATGAGTCCGTCCACACCGCCGAGGTCCACGAACACACCGTAGGAGGTGATGTTCTTGACTGTTCCCTCGAGGATCTGACCCTTCTCGAGTTTGCTGATGATCTCGGCCTTCTGAGCCTCGATCTCGGCCTCGATGAGAGCCTTGTGGGAAACCACCACGTTGCGGTACTCGTTGTTGATCTTGACGATCTTGAAGTCCATGGTCTTGTTGACGAACACATCGTAGTCGCGGATGGGCTTCACGTCGATCTGTGAGCCGGGCAGGAAAGCCTCGATGCCGAATACATCGACGATCATACCGCCCTTGGTGCGGCACTTCACGTAGCCCTTTACGATCTCGTCCTTCTCGAATGCCTCGTTCACGAGATCCCATGAACGCAGGGAGTGAGCCTTTCTGTGGGAGAGAATCAGCTGGCCTTTCTTGTCCTCGGCTGTCTCTACATAGACCTCGACCTTGTCGCCCACCTTCAGGTCGGGGTTGTAACGGAACTCGGAGATGTTGATAACGCCCTCGCTCTTGTAGCCGATGTTCACGAGAACCTCGCGCTTTCCGATGGCCATCACGGTTCCTTCTACGACCTCATTCTCCACTACCTTGGAGAGGGTCTGGTTGTACTTCTCCTCGTCGGCCTTGCGGTCCGCGTAAGGAGTATCTTCCTCAAAACTGTCCCAGTCGAACTTGTCAACGGGCACCGACGCATTGCTCTTGCGCTTGGGAGCCACAGCGTCCACTACCTGAGCGGCCTCCTCCTGATAGGACTCGGCTGTCTCTTTTTCTGCGGGAGTCACGATTTCCTCGTTCTCCGTCATTACTTCCTGTTCTTTTGTCATAATTTTAGTTAAACAATCTTTCCATTAAGGAGTTAGACAATATTTATAAGCCCTCCCTCCTGGGAAGGGAGCGCAAAAATAAGTACTATTTTACTGATTTCCAAATATTTTTCCATTTTTAGGAAATCCGCAGGCGGAGGGACGGCGGCAGCAGGTTGTTGCACCTGTTCCCGAGGTTCTTGACCAGGCCGGAAGGCACTCCGCCATAGGTCAATACGACATATCCGGCAGGGGCGCCCGGAAGGGCCGGAAGTCCGCGGCGCAGGTACTCCAGAGCCGCATCCAGGGATACCTCCACCTCCGGCAGGCTGCCTCGGCGGTAGACCTCGCTCTGAATCAAAGAGAACTGGGGAACAATGACCTGTTTTCCACCGCTCCTTCCATCCTTGACCCCGGCCACCGCCGTTCCCGAGGCCAGCACTCTCAGCCGAGCCCCGCCTTCCGTCAATTCCAGCATGGGGACGGTGACTGCGGCCGGGAAGGCCTTGATAAGGCTGCCGCAGCGGAACAGATGGAATCCTTCATTGACCCAGGGAACATCCTCCTTGAAACGGAGAGGGGCTCCGCCGCTCCTGCCGCGGCCTTTTCCGGCACTGCGACCGGACACCCCGTAAGTCCCGCCCTTGCGCAGGGACGAGAAAAAGAACCCTTCCCCCGCGCCGGGGTCTCCCGGATAGAAATGCCTCTGCTCCAGCACTTCCATACCGTACTGAGAGGCAGTCCACGCCACATTGTCCTCATCCTCCACAGGGTTGAATGTACAGGTCGAATACACCAGCAGGCCGCCCGGACGCAGGCACGGCAGGATGTCGGAGAGGATTCTCCGCTGACGGGCGGCGCAGAGACGGACATTGTCCATGGACCACTGGGCCACTGCCTCCGGGTCCTTGCGGAACATTCCCTCCCCGGAACACGGAGCGTCCACCACGATTACGTCGAAATACTCTCCGAGAGACTGGAAATCCGACGGATCGCTGTTGGTCACCACTACATTGGCCGCACCCCATTTGGAAATATTCTCGTAGAGCACGGATGCCCTGGAGCGGATCACCTCATTGCTCACCAGGAAAGAGCCGGGAATCTCCCGGAGCATTGACAGCAGATGGGTACTCTTGCCCCCGGGAGCAGCGCAGAGGTCCAGCACGGTGAACGGTCCTTCCGGACGCTCCTCCCGCATCCGGGTCATCAGCGGCAGGATACTCTCCAGATACATGGAAGAGGCATCCTGGACGTAATAGGCCCCGGCGTGAAATAAAGGGTCCAGGGCAAAATCCGGACGTTCCGGCAGCAGCCTGCCCCAGCGGGAGTATGTCTCCTTACCGGAGGCAAACTGCGGAGGGACGGCTTCGGTCTTGAAAGGATTGACCCGGACCGCCGTAGAGGCCGGCGAACCGGTGATAAAAGAAACCACCTCCCCCACCCTTTCCGGACCGAGGGAGATGGTAAGTTGTCTGACAAATTCCTCAGGCAGAGTCTGCATCCCGCACAGGATCAACTGAAGCTGACCGGAGGCTTGATGTTGGAGAAGTCCACCGGATTGCCTTCCGCATAGCTGTTTACCGCTTTCTCGACCTGGTCGGTAATGCTGTCGACCATCTCCTGAAGCTTATTGCCTATCATCATCTTCATCATGAAGTTGAGCTCAGTGCTCAGCTCTATGTGGAAGAGCGTGGAGTCAAGTCCGACCGGATCCATATGGAATGTCACCGAAAAACTCAGGAAAGACTTCCCGTCATCCTTCAGCTCCACCAGAGAGAAAGGCTCCCGGCGGGCTACGACGAATCCGAGGCTTATGCCCTTGTATTCTATATGGACGCTGTCTCTGTCAGCGGTGATCTTGCCGCCGTACTCCTCCGGGACATTCTGCACCAGTTGGCTGAGATCCCCGAAAAGGCCGAACAGCACCATGGGAGGCCGCTTGAGAAGAACCTCGCGGCCGGTCAATTTAGTCTCGTTACTCATGGTCCTTGCTCCACTTGTCAGGATCGTATCTCCACTCCTTCAGCATCTTCACGTCACCTTCCCGGATATAGCCGGTATCGAGGGCCACGTCCACCAGGGTATCGTAGTTGGAAAGAGTATGCAGCTCCACGTCGGCGTTCTCGAAGGCACGGCGGGAACGGTCAAAGTTGTAGGAGAAGATGGCCACCATGCCCGCAATGTGCACTCCGCACTTGAGCAGGGCATCCACAGCTGCCAGGCTGCTCTGGCCGGTGGAGATGAGGTCCTCGATGACCACCACCCTCTCGCCTCCGCGGAGCACGCCCTCTACCTGGTTGCCCATGCCGTGGTCCTTGGCCTTGGAGCGGATGTATACGAAAGGCTTGCCCATCATCTCGGCGACTATGGCACCGTAGGCGATGGCGCCTGTAGCCACACCGGCTATCACGTCTACATCCTTGAACGTGGCGTTGATAACCTCTATCATGGCCTCGCAGATGGTCTTGCGGAAGGCCGGATATGACAGGGCCTTGCGGTTGTCACAATAGATGGGTGAGTGAAGTCCCGATGCCCAAAGGAAAGGCTTCTCGGGACTGAGCTTTACTGCCTCGATTTCGAGCAGTCCCTTTGCAATTTTATATTCCGTATTTTCCATATTTTACCTTTTCTAAAAATCGCTCAAAGTTAGTAAAAATTCCATTACGAACCACTACAGAGAGCAAAAGAATGTTACAAGAAACGGCACGCTGAAATCTACCACGAAGCCGTGGAACATCGACAGCACCGTATACTTCTCCCCGCTGGCCTGGATGATTGAAGGCAGGGTCACGTCCATGGTGGTGGCGCCTCCGCATGAGATGGGGGCCAGGGGACCGAACCAGCGCACCAGCACAGGCGCCAGGATAAGAGTCAGGAACTCCCGGCAGATGTTGGATATGAGGGCCACTGTTCCAAGTCCTGCTCCGATGTACTCCGTTATCAGCACACTTGAGAGCGAGTAGTAGGCAAATCCGGAGCCCACGGCCATCATCTCCGGCACAGTCCGGTGCGGGACGAGCAGACCGAGCAGGGCCGCAGCGGCGAGGGTCCCCAGGACAGTCATGAGCGGCAGCAGGGCCAGACGGGGATTGAGACGCTTGAAGCCGCCGATAATTTCAGGATTATTGCCGACACTGAAGCCCACACTGAGTATCAGGGCATAGAGAGCATACATGGCCACACCCGTCTGCGACATGTCCACCGGCAGGACGTCCGAGACTCCTAAAAGTATGCCGGCCACAAAGAATGCGATGATGATCAGACTGTCCTTCAAGGCTCCCGAGCGGGCCTTGGCTCCGTCTTCCTCCGAAACTGTCTTCCGGCTGTCCACAGATGCCTGCGCGTCACCTCCTCCAGGAGTCCCTGCGTCTGTCATGTCCGCATCTGGTCCGGTCTTCGGCCTCTGCTCACTCCGGCGGGCCCAGCGCCACAGCAGCATAGCCGCCAGGCAACTGCCCAGTGCACACACTACGGCAATCAGGGCCGCCTCCGCTCCCAGCGTCGGCAGGCTCCGGATCAGCTCCCGGTTACACCCGACCTCCACTCCCAGGAGGAAAAGCAGCAGCCATATCAGCGCCATCGTGACCTTGCCGGTCCATGTAATGCGCCACCGCCGGAGAAGATATCCGGTCAGCACGCCGCCGAACAAAAAACCGAATAATATCAGCATACAATCATCATTTAATTCAGGGCGCAAATATAATGTATAATCAAATATCCGCAGCCTCAACCGCACGGGGTTCCCACAGTCGGGCACCTTCCACCTTTGACATACAAAAAGGGAGTGCTCCAGAATTCAAATTCCGGAACACTCCCATTACTACTTTACCGCCTTACAGCATACCCACATTCAGGTCATATTACCTGGATGTGATGACAATCCGGTCACCAGAGACATCCACCAGCACCGGCCTGTCCTTGGATACCGAGCCTTCGATGAGGTCCTTGGCCAGCATGTTGACCAGCTCCCGCTGGAGGATACGCTTGATAGGACGGGCACCATAGGCAGGATCGTAGCCTTTCTCGGACATATAGTCTATGAACTTCTGACTGAAATCTATCCGGATGCCGTGCTCCTCCATCTTCTTCTTCAACGCATCGAGCTGAAGATTCAGGATACCGAGTATGTCCTTACGGGTCAGCGGCTCGAACATGATGATCTCATCTATACGGTTGATGAACTCCGGGCGCATCCCCTTCTTCAGAATGTCTATCACGGCCCTGCGGCACTCTTCCAGTACATCGGCCCTGGAAGCCTTGTCGTCTATATGCTCGATACGCTGCATGTACTCCTGAATCACTTCCGCACCGACGTTGGAGGTCATGATCAGAATAGTGTTCTTGAAGTCCACCGTACGGCCCTTGTTGTCGGTCAGACGTCCGTCGTCGAGCACCTGCAGCAGGATGTTGAACACGTCCGGATGGGCCTTCTCTATCTCGTCCAGCAGGATTACCGAGTACGGCTTGCGGCGCACGGCCTCGGTAAGCTGCCCTCCCTCGTCATATCCGACATATCCCGGAGGAGCGCCGACCAGACGGGAGACGCTGTGCCTCTCCTGGTACTCGCTCATATCGATACGGGTCATCATGTTCTCGTCGTTGAACAGGGCCTCGGCCAGGGCCTTGGCCAGCTCGGTCTTACCGACACCGGTGGTACCCAGGAACATGAACGACCCTATGGGCCTTTTCTCGTTCTGCAGTCCGGCACGGCTGCGGCGCACTGCATCGGCCACGGCACGCACGGCCTCGTCCTGACCCACCACTCTCTTGTGCAGCATGTCCTCCATGTGCAGCAACTTGACCTTCTCGCTCTCGAGCATACGGGTTACGGGTATACCGGTCCACTTCGACACGATCTCGGCGATGTCCTCCGGCTCCACAGACTCGTTGATGAGCGGGTCGGGATTGGCGGCCTTCTGGGCCGTCAGTTCGTCTATCTCCTTCTGGGCCGAGGCTATCTTACCGTAGCGCAACTCCGCCACACGGCCATAGTCACCGCTGCGCTCGGCCTCATCGGCCTGGAACCTGTACTGCTCGATGTCGGCACGCTTCTGGGAGATACGGGCCAGCAGGTCCTTCTCCACCTTCCATTTGCGGTTGAGCTCGTCGAGCTGTTCCCTGGCCTCCTTGATGGAAGCCTGGATCTCGTCCAGCTTGGGCGAATGTCCCTCGCGCTTGATGGCCTCCCTCTCGATTTCCAGCTGCCGGATCTTACGGTTCAGTTCGTCGATGGGATCGGGCACCGAGTTCATCTCCAGACGCAGCTTCGAGGCAGCCTCATCTATGAGGTCGATGGCCTTGTCAGGGAGGAAACGGTTGGTGATGTACCTGTGCGAGAGCTCCACGGCCGCGATGATGGCGTCATCGTCGATATGCACCTTGTGATGATTCTCGTATTTCTCCTTCAGTCCCCTGAGGATGGAAATGGACTCCGCCGGCGTGGGCTCGTCCACCATGACCATCTGGAAACGGCGTTCCAGGGCCTTGTCCTCCTCGAAGTACTTGCGGTACTCCTCGATAGTTGTCGAGCCGATGGCCCTCAGCTCGCCCCTGGCCAGGGCAGGCTTCAGGATGTTGGCCGCATCCATAGCGCCTGACGAGCGCCCTGCTCCGACCAAAGTGTGTATCTCATCTATGAACAGGATGATCTCGCCCTGACTCTCGACCACGGCGTTGACCACTCCCTTCAGCCTTTCCTCAAACTCGCCCTGATACTTCGCGCCGGCCACGAGGGCACCCATGTCCAGCGAATAGATTTCCTTGGTCTTCAGGTTCTCCGGCACGTCCTGACTGACTATCCTCTCGGCAATACCCTCCGAGATAGCCGTCTTGCCGACACCGGGCTCTCCGACCAGGATAGGATTGTTCTTCGTCCTCCGGCTCAGGATCTGGAGAACCCTCCGGATCTCCTCGTCCCTGCCGATGACGGGATCGAGTTTCCCCTCGCGGGCCCGCCGGTTCAGATTCACGGCGTACCTCTCGAGGAACTCCTTGTTGTTATTGTTCTCTTTGTAATTCATATTGTTCATAACTTTTCTCCTTTTCAGCGGTACTATTCGCAAAAAATCTGCCGTGATATTTTTTTCTGCCATAGTGGCATATTTTTATACATTTTTTATTACATTTGTTCCGGATAAAATCCGCTTATAAGGAATGACAGACGCACACACACACGCCTCCATCGGCACAGGGACAGTCCTTCCGGTAGTCGAATCCTTCTACACCGTTCAGGGAGAAGGTGTCAACACCGGAAAGGCAGCCTGGTTCATTAGGCTTGGAGGCTGCGACGTGCGCTGCCCGTGGTGCGATTCCAGGAATTCATGGGATGCCGCCTCCTTTCCCCTCACTGACATTGAGGACATAGTCAGCCCCATAACCGGCAGTCCTGCGGTCAACGTAGTGATTACCGGTGGTGAACCGCTGATGCACGACCTCGGTCCCCTCTGCGGAAGACTTAAAGAGAAAGGGTACAACATCTTTCTGGAGACCTCCGGCACCCATCCCCTGAGCGGTATCTTCGACTGGATATGCGTCTCCCCAAAAAAACACCGTCCTCCCCTGCAGGAGGTTCTGGAGAAGGCCGACGAGCTCAAGGCAGTGGCAGGCTGTCTGGAGGATATCGCATGGGCAGAGGACATCAGAAAGCATGTAAGGAGACAATGCGTCCTGCTGCTGCAGCCCGAGTGGGGACAGAGGCAGAGCGCCACTCCTATTATAATAGAATATGTGAAGGAGCATCCGGAATGGAGAATATCGCTTCAGACACACAAATACCTCGGCATACCTTAAAACTCAACACAATACTATCAAATTACTATCAAACCAACAACTAATCTAATCTTTAACACCATGTCAATCAAACACATTATCACTGCATTATGCATCTGCTGCATGATCTCTCCTGCGCTTTCGGCACAGAAAAAGAGCAAAAAAGAGGCAGCACAGCCTGAAGGATATCAGTTCGAGACAGTGATCGAGATCCCTACCACCCCGATCAAGAACCAGAGCAGCACAGGCACATGCTGGTGCTTCTCAGCCCTGTCTTTCTTCGAGTCTGAGATTCTCCGCAACGGCTACACAGAGCCTCTTGATCTCTCCGAGATGTTCATCGTCCACAAATCCTATCAGGAAAAGGCCGAGAAGTTTGTAAGGCTTCACGGTGTCCTGAATTTCGGACAGGGAAGTTCATTCGGCAATGTACTCTACGGCCTCAAGAACTACGGTATCGTCCCCGAGTCTGAAATGCCCGGACTCAACTACGGCACTGACACCCACCGTCACGGTGAGCTCAGCGGTGTCCTCTCCGCCTACCTCGATGTAATAATCCGCAACCCCAACCGCCAGCTCTCCACAGCATGGCAGAGAGGTTTCAAGGGTATCCTCGACGCATATCTTGGAGAATGCCCCGAGACTTTCACCGTCAACGGTAAGGAGTACAATCCCCACACATATGTAGAAGCCCTCGGCCTCAATCTCGACGACTACATCGACATCACATCCTGGACACACAAGCCCTTCTATCAGAAAATGATCATAGAGGTTCCTGACAACTGGCTCTGGGAGTCCTCAATGAACGTGCCCATCGATGACCTCGTTGCCATCATCGACAACGCCCTCGAGAACGGCTACAGCGTAGCATGGGCAGCTGACGTGAGCGAGAAAGGCTTCAACCGCAACGGCCTCGGTATCGTTCCCGACTATGAGGCTCTCGAAGCCGAGATCAAGGAAGTAGGCTCCGACCAGGCCCACTGGATCGGCACCGACAAATCCGCAGATCCCCAGGCAATAGCCTTCGAGGCACCCTGCCCCGAACTGGAGATTACCCAGGAAATGCGTCAAATCGGTTATGACACATACCAGACTACAGATGACCACGGAATGCATATCTTCGGTCTTGCCAAGGACCAGAACGGAAAGAAATACTATATGGTGAAGAACTCCTGGGGTGATTCAGGCAAATATCACGGAATATGGTATGTATCCGAGGCTTACGTAAGATACAAGACCATGGACATCATGGTCAACAAGAACGCCATCCCCGCTGACATCAAGGCCAAGATGGGACTTTAATCTTTAATTAATCAAACTTATGAAATTACATTGCATCATAGCTGGAGCCCTGGCCATAACCATGGCCCTTCCCTCTGTTGCCGCTCCCAAGAAAAAGCAACAGGAACCTGAGAAAGTGAACCCCTATCAGTTCACCGAGCAGTTCAGGATACCCGTAACATCTGTCAAGGACCAGAACGCCACCGGTACATGCTGGTGTTTCGCCACCACCTCTTTCATCGAGGCGGAACTGCTCCGCATGGGCAAGGGCGAATATGACCTTTCCGAGCTCTACACAGTCCGTCAGAACTACTACGAGAGACTGAACGACAACTACCTCCGCCGCGGCAAAGGCAACATCGGCGAGGGCAGCATAGGCCACATGACCTTCAACATCATCGACAAGTACGGCATCGTACCCCAGTCAGCATACTCAGGCATCAACTACGACTCCCCCCTGCCCAACCACAGGGAACTGGGCTCCTACCTCAGAGCCATAGCCGAAGCCTCTGTAAATCTCAAGGCCCGCTCCGATGAGTACTGGGAACTGCAGGACGCACTCTTCGACATCTACATGGGCGAGGTTCCCGAGACCTTCACGTATGAAGGCAAGGAGTACACTCCCGAGTCCTTCAGGGACATGCTCGGCCTCAACACCGACGACTACATCGAGATTACCTCCTTCTCCCACCATCCCTTCTACCAGCAGGTGCCCCTCGAGATTCCGGACAACTGGGACCACGCACTGCTCTACAACCTGCCTCTGGACGAGATGATGGCTGTCATTGACAACGCCCTCAACACCGGCTACACTGTAAGCTGGGACGGAGACGTAAGCGAGAAAGGCTATGTGTACAGCCCCCTCGGAATCGCAATTCTTCCCGCTGACGCTACCCTCGACCGTAAGGCCATCGCTGCCACCGATACCCTCATCGCCGAAGTAGAGGAAGTGGACCAGGAGCTCCGCCAGCAGGGTTTCGAGTCCTTCGTCACCACTGACGACCATCTGGAGCACATAATCGGCATTGCCAACGACACCGCTGGTACAAAGTACTACATCACCAAGAACTCCTGGGGAGCAGAAGGTCCCTACGAGGGATACCACTACATGTCCGAGAAATACGTAAGGGCCAAGACCATAAGCATCATTGTCCACAAGGACGCCATACCCTCGGACATCAAGGCAAAACTGGGACTGTAATACCGCTGAAGCATGAAACTCCTCAAATACCTGCCAAACACCATCACCTGCCTTAACCTGCTCTCTGGCAGTGTTGCCGTCATTCTCGCTTTCAGAGATGACTTCGACATGGCACTGGCGATGATAGTGCTGGCCGCGGTATTTGATTTTCTGGACGGCCTTGCCGCCAGATTGTTTCATGCATACTCCGACATAGGGAAGGAGCTGGACTCGCTTGCCGACACTGTCAGCTTCGGGCTGGCTCCCTCCCTTATTCTTTACAATTACATCGCCGGCTTCACCTCCGGAATTCACCCCTATGTCTGCTATATACCCCTGCTCATAGCGGCATTCTCAGCCCTGCGGCTGGCCAAGTTCAACCTGGACACCCGTCAGAGCGAGAGTTTCCTCGGCCTGCCAGTCCCGGCATCCGCCCTATTCGCGGCCTCATTAGCAGCTTTCGCGGGGCACTATGAGTACATAGCCAACACCTTCCTGGCCAACAACTGGGCCATACCCGCAGTGAGCGTCATCCTCTGTGCCCTGCTGGTAAGCGAGCTTCCGATGTTCTCCATGAAGCTCAAGACCCTCAAATGGAAGGACAACGCACAGCGCTTCACGTTCCTGTGCATAATAATACCCGCCGCAGTCATTCTCCTTATCCTGAAGATACACTGGACGGGTATCGTATTCTCTGTCTTCGCGTTCTATATCATCTGGAACGCAGCTGCGGCACTACTCCGAAAACTGCTTGACAAGTGAGTCGACTGTCGCGGCAGCCTTCTCTCCCTTAGCTCCGAAATAGAACTTTATCTTGGGTTCTGTACCCGAGGGACGCACTGTCACTACGGAGCCGTCCTCGGAGAAGAACCTGAGCACGTTGGACTTGGGCAGACCGGTCTTCTCCGGCTCTGTGTAGTCGATTACCTTCACCACCGGAGACTCTCCTAACTTTGCCGGAGGATTCTCGCGGTAATTCTTCATCATGGCGGCTATCTGCTGGTTGCCGTCGATACCCTTCTTGGTCAGGGATACGAGCTTCTCGCGGTAGGTGCCGAACTCGGCGTAGATCTTCTGCAGCAGACCATAGAGGGTCAGGCCCTGGTCTGCGGCCCATGCGGCGCACTCTGCTACAAAGGAGCAGGTAATCACAGCATCCTTGTCACGTACGAACTCGCCGACGTTGAAACCGTAGCTTTCCTCACCTCCGCATATAAAGGTCCTGTGGCCCTCATTCTCGCGGACTATCTGGGCAATGTACTTGAAACCTGTAAGCACATCGTACATCTGGACCCCGAAACGGTCGGCGATGGCCTTCAGAAGCTCGGTGGTCACGATGGTCTTGACACAGTAGGTGTCCTTGTTCAGTTTTCCAAGTTCGTTCCAGCGGGTAAGGATGTAATAAGTCAGCAGGGAAGCGGTCTGATTGCCGGTCAGCAGGAGCATCTGTCCCTTGTCGTCACGTACGGCCACACCCACGCGGTCGGCATCGGGGTCGGTGGCCAGCACGATGTCAGCTTCCTTGGCCTCGGCCAGTTCCACAGCCATCTTCAATGCGGAAGGCTCCTCAGGGTTGGGAGATGCGACTGTCGGGAAATTACCGTCGCTTATCATCTGCTCGTTCACAGGATACACCTCAGTAAAGCCGATCTGCTTCAGGGCCCTCGGTACCAGACGTACGCCTGTCCCGTGCAGAGGGGTATACACGAACTTTATATCCTTGTGACGGGCTATAGACTCGGGTGAAAGCATCAGCGACAGGATGGAGTCGAGATAAATCTTGTCTGTCTCCTCACCCATCATCTTTATCCCTGAGAGGTTATCCTCTCCGAACTTGACCATGGAGGGATTCTCTATCTTGTTTACCTCGGCGATGACTGCAGTGTCATGAGGGGCGGTAAGCTGGGCGCCGTCCTGCCAGTAGGCCTTGTAGCCGTTGTATTCCTTGGGGTTATGAGAAGCAGTTACCATGACGCCGGCATGGCAATGATAGTGACGGATGGCAAAACTCAGCTCGGGGGTAGGTCTGATATTGTCGAAGAGGTATACCTCGAATCCATTGTTAGCGAATACTTCCGCCGTAATCTTGGCAAAATCCCTGCTGTTGTTCCTCGAGTCGAAAGAGACAGCCACGCGGATTTCCTCACCGGGAAAAGCCTTTGCGATATAGTTGGCAAATCCCTGGGTAGCCATACCCACCGTGTACTTGTTCATCCGGTTCGTTCCCACACCCATGATACCGCGGAGTCCGCCGGTACCGAACTCCAGTGTACGGTAAAACGCATCCTCGAGTTCTTTCTCATCTCCATGAAGGAGAGCATTGACCTTGGTCCTGGTCTCCACATCGTACTCAGGGCCGGTCCATTGCATTGCGACTTCTCTGTAATTCATTTTTCTATAGATTTAGTTGTATTGAATCCAGTTTATCGGTGCAATTTACGAAAATTTGAGCAGAATGCCATAAATAATTCCGGGTTTGGGATTAATTTTGCGGCATGACAGATCAGGAACTGAAAGAGTTTATCCTCAGACACGAGACGGACAGTACGGCAGAGCTGATGCTGCACCGCGACCGCTGGCCTTCCATAGACATGCAGGTAGCCGTCAGATGTATCCAGGGACGTGCCAAGGCCAGAAACAAGCTGCCGTTGTGGTACGCCGAGCCCGGGCTGCTCTACCCGCAGTCCCTGTCCCTGGAGCAATGCAGCTCCCAGTCCACCGCCCTCTACAAACAGCGTTTCGTCCGCGAGGGGGACAGAGCGGCCGACCTCACCGGAGGTCTCGGAGTTGACACCTGGAGCCTTGCACACGCAGCCGCATCGGTTGATTATTTCGAACGGTCCGAAGAACTATGCGCCTGCGCCCGCCACAACTTCCACATCCTCGGCAGGGACAACATCACAGTCCATACCTCCGAAATCTCCAGGGAAATGCTGCAAGGCATCCCCTCCGGCTCATACTCCCTCATCTATCTCGACCCCGCCCGCAGGAACAAGGGAGGAGGCAGAGTCTATTCTCTGAAAGACTGCGAGCCGGATATCACCGTCCTCCGTCACGAACTGCTGCGCATAGCCCCCCGCATCCTGCTGAAAGCCTCCCCCATGGCCGACATCAGCGTTCTGCTCTCGCAGTTGCCGGAGGCCTCCGAAGTGCATATCCTCTCTTCGGACAATGAGTGCAAGGAAGTCCTGATTCTGATGCTAAGGAACAATTCATTGCCGGCAGAGGAGATTCCGATTGTCGCCGCTGAGCTTCAGTCAGGAGACAATTCCGGAGAAGGGACGGAAGAATTCCATTTCACCCTCCGGGAGGAAAGGGAAGCCGCTACAGACATGGCTGCACCTTCTGAAATAAACGGCTTCCTCTTCGAACCCTCCCCTGCCCTGCTCAAGAGCGGAGCCTTCAAGCTCCCCTCCGTCCGCTTCGGCCTGAAGAAAATCTCCGCCTCCACCCACTTCTACATCGGTCATGCTCCTGTAGAGCTTTTCCCCGGCAAATTCCGCCGTATCCTCGAAGTCCTGCCTTTCCACAAAGCCGCCATCCGGGATTTCCGGAAAAAATACCCCGCCTGCTCCGTCACAGCCCGCAACTTCCCGATGACATCCGAAGAGCTCCGCCGCCGTCTCGGCACCTCCGAGAGCGATACCTTCCGCGTCCTGGCCACCACCGCCTCCGACAACTCCAGGGTTCTCATTGTATCAGCCGCAATGCCACACGTCAGCCGAAGAATTTCTTGTTGAAATTGACCAGATAGAGTTTTTCCGTGGCACGTGTCAGGGCTGTGTACAGCCACTTGAGATCCTCCACAGTAAGTATATCCTGCCAGAAGGCATTGTCAACGAAGACGCATTTCCACTGGCCGCCCTGGGACTTGTGGCAGGTGATGGCTGTGGAATACTTGATCTGCAGGGCGTTGTAGTAGGGATCCTCGCGGACGGCCGCATTGCGCTTGCGTTTGGTGGAGATGTCGCCGTAGTCGGTGAAGACTCCTTCGTAGAGAGCACTCTGCTGCTCTGCCGGCAGGGATGCGGTCTCGGACGTAAGAGTGTCCAGAATCACCTTGGCCGTAATCTCCACGTCGCCGTAGTCAGGAAAGGCCAGGACAGCCTCGGCGAAATGCAGGCCATAGCGTTCCTCGTAATTCGAAATCCGGATCAGCTCCGCTATATCCCCGTTGGCTATGAAGTCCAGCTCCTCGATCTTCTCCAGAAACTGGTAGCAGTTCTTCACCACCATCAGCCGGTCTCCGCGCGAAAGGGCCTCCTCCCTGAAGAGCACTGCCCCGCGGATACCCTGATTGTAGCGGTTGGCCCGCTTGTTGGAGCGGCAGAGAACCACCGTCTCGTCTATACCGTAGCGGCCTATAGCATCGTCAAGGGCCTCGATAAGCTCCCCGCCGCCGATACGTTCCACATCCGTGAAACCGCGGGTCTCCAGCCGGGGATACTCCTCGCAGGCCCCGGTGACTATCGCATGACGCACCACAGTAGCATTGAACAGGATACCGGAAGCATCGGCCTGACGCACCACCTTGTCCAGCAGGACGTAGTCCACATGACCGTACATTCCTACATACGAGGGATCGAGAGCGGGACTGCGGTCGAGACCTATTGGCGGGAGCTGGGCATTGTCCCCGACGAGAATAAGGGTGTTGCCTTCCCCCTGACGGATGTAGTCCAGCAGATCCTCCAGAAGATTGCCGCTGCCGAAGAGCGAGCTGCCCGCCTCTATCGTAATCAGCGAGGCCTCGTCCACGATGTAGCAGGTGCGGCGGTCCTTGTTCAGGTCCAGGACAAAACTGCCCCCTCCGGCATCCATCGACTTCTGACGGTATATCTGTTTGTGGATCGTAGTGGCCTTCTCACCTGTATAGCCTGCCAGAACCTTTGCTGCACGGCCTGTCGGAGCCATCAGAAGGAAACGCAGATTGAGCGCCTTCATGGCCCGTACCGCCGCTCCCATTGCCTCTGTCTTGCCAGTACCGGCATAGCCGTTCACTATCATGATGTCGCCCTCCCCGGTCAGAAAGGCCGGCAGACGCGAAAACAGCTCGTCCTGACAGGGCGTAGGCTCGTACGGGAAGGCCTCCCGTATCTTCTGTTCCAGAAATTCCTTGACAGCCATCCCTTAGACTTTCTTGAAAATAAAGAACAGCATCAGCAGCGTGTATATCTCCAGACGGCCGAGCAGCATCTCGAGAGTCATCACCAGCTTCGCAAAAGGAGAGAAATGCGAGAAGTTGCCCATCGAGCCGCTGGCGCCGAAACCCGGTCCTACGTTGCCCATCGATGTCAGGGACGCCGAGAAAGATTCCTCGAAATCCGGCCCGGTAAGCGAAATCAGCATTGCTCCGACTATGAATATCAGGGTAAAAGCCACGATATACAGGATAGAAGAGCGGATGACCGAAGGGTCTATGGTATGGTCTCCGACCTTGACGGGTATGACAGCATTGGGGTGCACCTGCTTGAAAATATTGTTCTTCAATACCTTGTAGAATATCCACATGCGGTCTGCCTTCACACCGCCGCAGGTCGAGCCGCTGCATCCGCCGTGGAACATGGCGAAGAGCAGCAGGAATATCGAGAACAGGGGCCAGACGGAAGTGTCCGCCGTTGCAAATCCGGTGGAACTGACAATGGACGCATACTGGAAAAATCCCTGCCTCATGGCCTCCCCATAGGTCGCTATCTGCCCGCTGGCCTTGAGGTCCAGCCCGATAAGCAGGGACATCACCAGGCAGAATCCCATGAAATAGCGGAACACCGGAGATTTCAGCAGGGCCGTGGAACGCTTTACCACCAGCGCGTAGACCATGCCGAAATGCAGGGTGGACACATACATGAACACTATGCAGACTATCTCTATCGGCAGAGAATCGTAGTACATGATCGATAGGTTGCGGGTGCTGAAACCACCGGTGGAGACAATGCTCATGGCGTGGTTGACCGCATCGAAGAACGACATTCCGGCCACCATCAGGGCAATCGTGCCGGCTACGGTAATGCCGATGTAGGTAGAGGCTATGACCCGGACGGTTTCCTTGGAGCGGTAGCGGTAGTTGTCCTTGGAAATGGAGGAAATCTCTATCTTCGATATCCTCATGCGGAAGGTACTCATGGACGGCAGCACCAGAAGCATGAAGACCATCACTCCCATACCGCCGATAAAATGGGTGGACGAGCGCCAGAACAACAGTCCCTTGGGCAGGGCCTCGACATTCTGGAGGACGGTACCGCCGGTAGTAGTGTAACCGGATACGGATTCATACCAGGCATTCGGCAGCGTGAACTCCCCTCCCCACATGACGTATGGCAGCATTCCGAAGATACAGCTGAGAATCCAGGAGAATATAGTAATCGCAAATCCCTCGCGGAGATTCACATCGTCCTGGCCTCTTACGAAGATAAGGGGAAAGCAGCCCACCATCGCCGTAATCAGGCCGCTCAGCAGCAGTGGCGAGAAAGAGGAGTCGAAACCGTTGAGAGCCGACACGCCCAACGATATGAACATGAACAGGGCGTTGAAGAGCAACGCTATACCGATATACCTGGCTATCAGTTTAATGTTCATATTCCTCTCTTCTTGAAAGCTTTGTTCTCGTCTATAATTTCCTTGATATCCTCATTCATGGCCTGTATCTGGTCCCCGCCGTAATCAAAGGACACGTCATAGCCCTTGCCGGTACGGCGGTAGTCGCTCAGGCCCCGGGACATGCGGAGCATGGGATGCACTACGTAGTGATTGAGAAAATAGACGAAGAGAATAATCAGAATGATACTTGCAGCACTGGCTATCACTCCGGGCATGATAGAACGGTAATAGCTGTCCTGCAGGCTGTTGTAACTGTCAGTAATCGCGCTCTGCGAGGTGTCTGACAGACGCTGGAGATAACCGCGCAGTTTCATGTAGACAGTCTGGAGCCGGTTGAAATACCAGTCGGTACGCTCCTCCTGCGGTCTGAGCCATACAGACTCTATCTCCAGCGCCACCTGCATGTAGGCCGAATAGGCATACCGCACCGAATCGGCCATCTGCCTCTCCCGGTCCGAGGCCAGCACGGTATAGAGCCTTTCCATCCCCGCTTCGAACTCATCGGCCGGAATAGTCTCAGGCTGAGCCAGCAGTCCGTCACCTCCTATCTGCCGGAAGAGGTCGGAATGGTAGCGTTCGGATGTGTTGAGCAGATTTCGCGTAAGGTCCACGCTGAGAATACTGTTGGATATGAACTCGGAGATATATCGGCTCATACGCCCGAACTCGAAGAAAGCCATAGCCCCCGACAGCACAAGCATAAGCGCGATAACCAGCGAAGCCGTGAAAATCTTGCTTCTTATACCTAATTTGATCTTATTGAATATCGGCATAGTCTCTTCTTTAAGTCTTAGCCGGACAAAGATACGCAAAATTGTTCAAAAAAATTCCGGCCGCCCGATACCGGGCAGCCGGAACACGTCAAAGTCTATGTAAGGTGTGAATTAGTTGCGGGCGATGTAGCGGGCCATCTCAAGCACCTTGTTGGAGTAGCCCCACTCGTTGTCATACCAGGAAACCACCTTTACAAAGGTAGGATCGAGCTGAATACCGGCCTTTGCATCGAAGATGGAAGTACGGGAGTCACCGCGGAAGTCGGTGGATACCACTGACTCGTCGGTGTATCCGAGGATACCCTTGAGCTCGCCTTCCGAAGCGGCCTTCATGGCCTTGCAGATCTCCTCGTAAGTGGTGGTTTTCTCAAGCTCTACTGTCAGGTCGACTACGGAAACGTCGGAGGTGGGAACCCTCATGGACATACCGGTCAGCTTGCCGTTGAGCTCAGGAAGCACCTTACCTACAGCCTTGGCGGCACCTGTAGAGGAAGGAATGATGTTCTCGAGGATACCGCGGCCGCCTCTCCAGTCTTTCTTCGAAGGACCGTCAACGGTCTTCTGGGTAGCTGTTGCAGCGTGAACTGTGGTCATCAGACCCCTCTTGATACCGAAGGCCTCGTTGAGCACCTTGGAGATAGGTGCAAGGCAGTTGGTGGTGCAGGAAGCGTTGGAGATGATGTCCTGTCCCTTGTAGGATTTCTGGTTGACACCATAAACGAACATAGGAGTGTCGTCCTTTGAAGGAGCTGACATGATGACTTTCTTTGCACCTGCCTGGATGTGCTTGCGGGCCTTCTCGTCTGTCAGGAAGAGACCTGTGGACTCCACTACGATCTCGGCGCCCACCTCGTTCCACTTCAGGTTGGCGGGATCCATCTCGGCGGTCAGACGGATCTTCTGACCGTTTACTATAAGGTTGCCGTTCTCTACGGACACCTCGTGGTCGAAGTGGCCGTGAACGGAGTCATATTTCAGCATGTAAGCCAGATACTCAGGGTCGAGCAGGTCGTTGATGCCGACTACCTGGATGTCATCAGAAAATTTGTCGATTGCAGCGCGGAATACCATGCGGCCGATACGGCCGAATCCATTGATACCAATTTTAACTTTTGTCATTGCTGTAAGATTTTAAAGTCGGCGGCAAAGATACGAATTTTGATGGAATTAATCTATATTTGCGCACAAATTTGCATTAAAATATGACATCCGACACCAGAGATATCCTCATAACCAACGACGACGGCATAGGAGCCGACGGTATCCACGTCCTGGCCTCCGTCATGCGCCGCTACGGCAACGTCACAGTCGTGGCTCCGCTCCACCCCCAGTCCGGCAAATCAGCAGCCCTTTCCCTTGACACCAAGCTCTATCTCAACCTTGTGAAGGAAGAGCCCGGCTACAGGGAATACACCTTCAACGGTACTCCGGTGGACTGCATCAAGATAGGCATCAACGAATGCTGGAGCAAGGGACGGCGGCCGGACCTGGTGGTCTCCGGCATCAACCACGGTGCCAACTGCTCGGTAGCCGCACTTTACTCAGGCACCCTCGGAGCCTGCATAGAAGGCACACTCTACGGCATTCCCTCCATCGGATTCTCAATATGCACCCACGCCGAGCATCCTGATTTCAGTCCGATAACCGAGTATGCGGACACCATCATGGAGCGGTTTTTCGCCTGCCCCCCGCAGGAAGGCGTGTATCTCAACATCAATTTCCCGCCCATCCCCGCTTCGCAGATACGCGGCATACGCATGGCCCGCAGAGGCAAGGGCATGTGGGTAAAGGAATTCGACACATACCAGGAAGAGGACGGCAGCACCTACTATCTCATGGCAGGCCATTTCGAGAATCACGAGAAGGACAGCAGCCTGGGCGACCACATGAAGGTCAAGGAAGGCTATATCTCGGTAGTGCCGCACCGCATAGACACCACCGACTACGGCGAGATGGAGCGGATGCGTGATGTCTGGGAGAAATAACCGCTTCCCGTCATGAAGTACTACATCATAGCGGGCGAAGCGTCCGGGGACCTGCACGGAGCCAATCTCATGCGCGGCCTGCTGGCCCACGACCCCTCCTGCGACATACGCTTCTGGGGCGGAGGTAAAATGGCCGTCGTCGGAGGCACCTTAGTCCGGGACTACCGGGACAATGCCGTGATGGGCCTGATAGAGGTAATCGGCCGTCTCGGCAGCATCCTGCGCAACCTGCGTTTCTGCAAGGAGGACATCCTCGCCTGGAAGCCCGACGCCGTAATCCTCATAGACTATCCCGGCTTCAACCTCAAGATCGCCCGTTTCGCCCACGAGCACGGCTTCAAGGTATTCTACTACATTCCCCCTAAAGTCTGGGCCCGCGGAGAGGGCCGTATCAGACTGCTGAAAAAATACGTGGACCGTACATTCATCATCTTCCCGTTCGAAATGCCGTGGTTCAAGTCCCGGGGTCTCGACGTCATATACAACGGGAATCCGCTGGTAGACAATATCGCCTCCACACCATCGGTACACCTCACGCGGGAAGAATTCCTCCGCTCCCACTCCCTGACCGACGACGGCCGGGAGATAATAGCCATGCTCGCCGGCAGCCGGAAAATGGAAGTCGGCTACCTCCTGCCCCGTCTGGTGAAAACGGCGGCAATCCTGAAAGCAAAGACCGGGGGCCGCTTCCGCTTCCTGCTTGCCGCAGCACCATCCATCGACCGCTCCTACTACGCAAAATACCTCGACGGCAATTCCGACATCGAAATAATCTACGGCGACACCTACGGAGTCCTGAGCCACTCGGCGGCCGCTGCCATATCCTCCGGCACAGCCAGTCTCGAAGCAGCCATCATAGGCACTCCCCAGGTGGTCTGCTACGGCATGAACCCCATAACCTACGCCATCGCCCGGACCATAGTCAGGCTGGACACCATCTCTCTGGCCAACATGATTCTCGGCCGGCACATCTTCCGCGAGCTGCTGCAGGGCGACTGCACCCCGGAACATATAGCGGACGAACTGCTGCGCATGACCGGTGACTCCGAGTACCGCAGCCGGATGCTGTCCGACTACAAGGACATGATGGCTCTGCTCGGAGAAAAAGACCCGGCCATGAGAACAGCCGCCGACATCGAACGTATCATTCAGGAAAAATAACTGGACAATGGACATTTTCAAATACCAGGGGGCCGGCAACGACTTCGTCCTGATCCGCTCCCTCAACAGCAGGGCGGAGCTCACGGAGCAGGAGATCATCCGCCTGTGCGACCGGCGCTACGGCATAGGGGCCGACGGACTCATCATCCTCGAAAGCAGCCCCGTCCACGACTTCTCCATGCGTTTCTACAACAATGACGGCTCCACCGGCATGTTCTGCGGCAACGGCGGCCGCTGCATCATCGACCTCGCCTGGCGCTCAGGACTTCCGGCATCGGGGGCGGACGGCAGCTGGACATTCTCGGCCCCGGACGGGCTGCACTCCGGAAAAGTTCTCTCCCATGAGGGCAGACGGAGCCAGATACTGCTGGGAATGAACGACATCACCTCCGTGGAGGCAATGCACCTTCCGGCAGAACCCGGTCAGGAAGCGACAGCATGGAAAATGAACACCGGCACGGAGCATCTGGTCATCTTCAGGGACAATATCGAGGACATGGACGTGCAGAGCGAAGGCCGCCGATGGAGATACGCCCCTCAGTTCGCGCCCATGGGGGTGAATGTCAACTTCGTCCAGTCCACCGGAGCGGAAGGCGGCCTCCTGCATGTACGCACCTACGAGCGCGGAGTCGAATACGAGACCCTCTCCTGCGGCACAGGAATCATCGCCGCAGCCGCCGCTTCCTGGCTCCGCGGAGACCACAGCGGAAAATACACGCTCCGGTCCACACACGACACCTTCTCGGTATCTTTTAGACACCAGGACGGAATCTTCACGGAAATCGAACTGACAGGACCCGCAGAACTGGTATTCAAAGCCGTCATCTAACCGATGACAACGCAGCAGTCCGCCCGCGCCATTGACTGTCCGCTTATCAGAGCGGGTGAAATGCAAGGCGTCGAGGCGCGTGGGGAAGAAGTTTACTGAACGTAAATGACTGAACAACGGGCCGATGACAACGCAGCTGTCCGCCTGCTATGATAAGCGGACGCCGCGTGGGCCGAAGATCTTCGTGCCGATACGTACCATGTTGCTGCCCATCTCCACGGCGATGTGATAGTCGTGGGTCATACCGAAGGACTTCAGGTCGAATTGCTCCAGGAAAGGCCAGCCGAGAGCCTTGATACGGTCGTACACCGAGTTGAGATGAGCGAACTCCTTGCGGATCAGCGCCTCGTCCTCAGTGAGGGAGGCCATGCCCATGACTCCGCGGATGCGTACCTGCGTAGGGAAGCCCTCGCTGTCCCCGGCCTGACGGGCCTTCTCGATTCCTTCGAGAAATCCGAGCACTTCCTCATCGGAAAAGCCCTGCTTGCTCTCCTCCGAGGCGATGTGCATCTCCAGCAGCACGTCCACGCTGCAGCCGTTCTGCCGGCACCACTTCTCGATCTCGAAGAACAGCTTGGGTGTATCCACCGAATGGATAAGCTTGACATACGGTACTGTCATCTTAATCTTGTTGCTCTGTAGATGACCGATGAAATGCCACTCTATGTCCTTGGGCAAGGAAAGGGCTTTTTCCCTCAGTTCCTGGGGACGGCTCTCGCCGAAGACCCTCTGGCCCGCATTGTAGGCTTCGAGGATCTCTTCCCCGGACTTGAACTTGGACACTGCCACGAGCTCGACCCCGGAGGGCAGTTCCTGTCTGAGCGACAGGATATTCTCAGTAATGTGTCCCATAGTGTATATCTTTAACTAACGTCTTCTCTGCTGCTTCTGCTGCTCGCGGATGGCCTCTTGCTGGGCCTTCTGGATAGCCTCGAGACGCTGCTGGAACTTGGACTTGGGCTTGGCGGCACCTTTTACGGATGCTGCGCGCACCTTGGCCATGATCTTTTCCTCGTCCACGAAGAAACGGCGGATAATCCAGGTCTGGAGCATCATGATGAGGTTGGAGAGCAGGTAGTAATATGTCAGACCGCTGGAGAGGTTGTTGCAGATGAACAGCATGAAGATAGGCATGAAGTAGAGGGTCATGTTGCGCATGCTCTTCATCTGGGGGTTGTTGTCCGCGCTGCTGCCCTGGGTCATCCTGGCCGAGAAGTACATACTCAGGGCACAGAGGATGGCGAAGAGGCTGACATGGTCACCGTACAGCGGTATGTTGAATCCGAAATCGAGGATAGAGTCGTAGGTACTCAGGTCGTCAGCCCAGAGGAAGCCCTTCTGTCTCAGCTCGAACGATGCGGGGAAGAAACGGAACATCGCGAAGAGCACGGGGAACTGGAGCAGCATGGGGAGACAGCCTCCAAACATGCTCACACCCGCCTTGCGGTACAGGTCCATGGTCTCCTGCTGCTTCTTCAGGGCATCTTCCTGACGCGGGTACTTGGCATTGATCTTGTCCAGTTCCGGCCTGAGGACATTCATCTTGGCCGAAGACATGTAGGACTTGAGAGTCAGGGGGGATATCACCAGCTTGATAAGCAGGGTCAGCAACAGTATGATGATGCCGTAGTTGCTGATGAAACGTCCGAAGAGGTCAAATACCGGGATGATGATGCCCCTGTTGATCCACCTTACCAGCCATCCTCCGAGAGGCACTATCTTCTCGAAGTCACAGTCGTAGCTCTTGAGGGTACGGAAATGGTTGGGTCCGTAGTAGAACTCGAAGGGCACGGTGACATCGGCTCCCGGGTCGTACTGGACAAGGGTCGAGGCCGAGCAGGCCATCAGACGGCGGTCCGGGTCCGTCTCGGGATAGAACTTCATGGAGAGGTTTCCGGACTCGAAATTGTCCTCAGCCCTCAGGATGGCGGAGAAGTACTGCTGCTGGAATGCGAACCACTCGATGCGGGTGGTCACCTCGCGGTGATTGCCGCCGGAGCGTCCGCCGCCACGCATGATTCCGAGGTTCTCTATCTTCTTGACCTCACCTGGATATTTGAAATCCACGGTCGAATAATTCTGCTCGTTCTTGTAGCCGCGCTCCAGACGGGGTACGTCCATGTTCCAGGCAATCTCGAACTGGGAAGCATTGCGGGGAATATGACGGTCCATGTTGACCATGTGCACGTCGAAGTCCACCATGTAGCTGTCAGCCGGCAGGAAATAACGGTGCTCGATGAAGGCGGTGTCCGAGAAATACAGGCGCATCACCAGTGTGGAATCGTTGGACACCACTGTCTCGTAGGTAAAGCCGCCGGTGTTGATGTACTGGTCGGTATAGAGCTGCAGGCCGAAGTCACTGTAGTCGTCCTTCATCAGGTAGAGGTCAGTGCTGTCGCTGGTGTAGTAGTCCTTGATCAGGACTGAGGCGGCCTGGCCTCCCTTGGTCGAATACTTTATCCTGAGCTTGTTGTTCTCCAGGTAGTGGAAGTCCTCTCCGGCGTTGTAGGCCTGCTCGAGGAAGGGATTGGCGTATGTGCTGGCATAGACCGGCTGCCCGTCCTGTGTTCCCTGCCCCGCCGCTGCCGAAGCACTGTCGGCGGCCATCTGCTGAGCCATCCGCTCCGCATACTCGAAGGCATTGGCCGCAGCCACCGAATCCCTCACCCTCTGTATCTCCTGCTGCTCTCTTGCTATTCTGGAATTATAAACGCTGAATCCTATCAACAGGAGTCCTATGAGCGTTATACCTATTATAGTATTCTTGTTCATGCTTTATTCCTGGCTGTCGAGTTGGTGAATCTTCTCCTCGAGGGCGGCGAGCTCCTCCTTGGCGGCGTCTATCTTCTTCTGGAACTCCCTGACGAGCGAATCAGCTTTCTTGGAGCTGGCGAAGAAACCGATATTGTTCTCGTATGTGGCTATCTCGCTCTCGAGCTTGCGGAACTTCTGGAGGAGACGGTCCCTTTCCTGACGGGCGGGCGATGTCTCCACACGGCCGCGTCCTCCGCGGGGCGCCCTGCCGCGTCCGCCGCCTCCGGATACACGGAAGTCCGGGAATTTCTCCGACATGGCCTCGCGGTAGGCATCCTGTATCTTCTCCTTCTCCTTGAAGGGCACGAAGCCTATTGCATTCCACCTGTCGGCAAACGCGCGTGCGGCTTTCTCGTCCTCGCGCCTGTCACCCGAGGGAGTATAGGCGCTGATCTCGTCGATGACGGCCTGCTTGGCCTTGAGATTGTCCACATACTGAGGCTCGATACCGCCGAAGTTCTTCTCCTTGTTGTCGAAGAAATGATCGCAGGCGGCACGGAAACGGGCCCAGATCTGGTCCGATTTCTTACGGGACACCGGTCCGACCTCCTTCCACTGCTTCTGGAGGGAGATAAGGTAGTCGGTGGTCTTCTTCCAGTCCGTGCTGTCCTTAACGGCCTCGGCCTGCTCGCAGAGGGCTATCTTCTTCTCCATATTGCCGTTCATCTGCTCCTTGAAGTCAGCATAGAACTCACGCTTGCGGTTGTAGAACTTGTCACAGGCGGCGCGGAAACGGTCATATATCTTCTGGTTGTCCTTCTTGGAGGCGAAGCCTATCTTGCGCCACTCCTTCTGGATGTCCTCGAACTCCTTGGTTACGGCGTTCCATCCGTTGGACTCCTTGATATCCTTGTCGGCCAGAGCCTCAGCCTTCTCGCAGAGGACGGTCTTGGCTGCCAGATTCTCCTTCTGCTGCACCTTCAGGCTCTCGAAATAGGCCTGGTGCATCTTGTTGATGCGGGACGTGGCGGCACGGAAGCGGTCCCATATCTCATCGCGGAACTCCTTGGCCACGGGGCCGAACTCCTTCCACTCCTCGTGCAGTTTCTGCAGCTGGGCGAATGCCTCCACCACATTGGGGCTCTTCTCCAGCGCCTCGGCTCTCTCGCAGAGAGCGGTCTTGGCCTCGAGATTCTTCTTGAAGTCCAGATCACGGAGCTCGTTGTTGAGCTTCACATAGTCGTAGAATCTCTCGACATAGTGCTGGTATGTCTCATACACGTCCTTCACCCTCGCCTGGGGGACAGGACCGGTCTCGCGCCAGCGGGCCTGAAGGTTGCGGAACTCGGGATAGGAGCGGTTCAGGTCCTCTGTATTCTCCACCAGATTCTTGAGTTCCTCAATAATCTGGAGCTTAAGGTCGAGGTTGGCCTGTTTCTCCTTTTCCAGATTCTGGAAATATACCGCACGACGGCCCTTATAGCGCGCGTACAGTTCCTTGAACGCACGCTCAATCTCTATGAAGGGGTTGACGGACACTTCCGCGGGAGAGATCTCCTCCACAGGCGCCTCCACTGCCGCAGGCTCGGATCCCTCTGCCTCAGGCTGGTCGACGGCAACATCCCCGAGCTCCTCCTGCTCCTGTACTCCGGCATAGTCGGAAACTCCCGGCTGTACGTGATAGCCGGAAGCTATCTTCTCCTCTTTCAACACCTTATAAAACGTAGCCTTGATATACTCGGACTGCCTGTTGAGTTCCATGATATCACCATTGTCCACCAGGTTGCGGAAAGCCTCGACTATCTCCTTGAGGCTCTTTGACGAAAGGCTCTTCAGCTCCTCGTCGCTGATAATGGCTCCGCGCATCTCCTCGGGCTCCTGCACGGCAGGTTCCTCCGCCACAGGCTCCGTCGGCGCGGCCGGCTGCTCATTGTCAGCTTTGTCCACAATCTCCCCGGCAGCCACCACCGCAGCGGCCACAGCAGCGGCCTCCTCGACAGCAGGACTCACTTCCGAAGCATTAACATTCAGTGATTCAGAATTCTCTACAGAATTTTCAGCAGTACTCTTCCCGAGGGAAGGATTCAAGGTCTCTTCAGTCATCGTTATCAGTTGTTAAATTGAACTTGCAAATATACATTATTTTTTTAAAGAACCGCGGTTTTACATAAATTTGCGCCCTGTATGAGGATAGATATTATCAGTGCGGTACCTGAACTGCTGGAAAGTCCGCTCAACCATTCGATTATAAGACGGGCCCGGGAAAAGGGACTCGTGGAGATTCATATTGTCAACCTGCATGACTACGGAAAGGGCAACTACAAGCAGATAGACGATTACGGCTTCGGAGGCGACGCCGGCATGGTCATCAAGCCGGAACCGCTGTACAGGGCTATCACGGACCTGACCTCGCAGAGGGAGTACGACCAGGTGATCTACACCTCGCCGGACGGGGAGATGCTGGACCAGGGTATGTGCAACAGCCTGTCCACATGCGGAAACCTGATCATCCTGTGCGGTCACTACAAGGGCATCGACCACCGCATCCGCGAACATCTCATAACCAAGGAGATATCCATCGGCAGCTACGTTCTCAGCGGAGGAGAGCTGGCTGCATGCGTCATCTGCGACTCCATTATCCGGCTGCTGCCCGGCGCCATTACCGATGAGACATCCGCACTGTCCGACTCCTTCCAGGACGGACTTCTCGCACCTCCTATCTTTACCCGCCCGGCGGATTTCATGGGCTGGAAAGTTCCGGAGGTACTGCTTTCCGGAAATCCCAGACTCATCCGCCAGTGGCAGGAAGAACAGGCCCTGGAGCGCACCAGAAGACTCAGACCCGACCTGCTGGAATAAAACCGTCAAGACTATGGGCAATACGACATCCAACACCGAGCAGCAGATACTGGCCTCCGCAGAGAAACTGTTCCTGCAGAAAGGCTTCAGCGCAACCTCCACTACCGACATCGCACGGAACGCCGGGTGCAACCAGGCACTGGTCCACTATTACTTCCGGACCAAGGAAAACCTCTTCAACAGGATATTCGACGCCAAGTTCGACTCTGTAATGGACTTCATTGACAGCAGCATGAAGGACGACAGCGATATATTCGGGAACATCCGCAATGCAGTCGGAGCCTACTTCCGGTATCTGAGCGAGAACGCCTATACCCCGCAGTTCATATTCAACGAACTGATGCAGAACCCAGTCAGGCGCAGGCACATACGTGAAGTGTTCCTGACCAGCCGGCGCAGCAGCCAGGTCTTCGCCAGAATTCAGGCCATGGTGGAAAAGGCCGCCGAAGCCGGCACCATCCGGAAAATAGACCCCCTGGACCTGATTTTCGACGGTATGTCCCTGGTAGTTTTTTCCTTTATCACCGCTCCGGTATTCGTAGACCTGCTGGGACGCGACTCCTCCAGTCTGAATAACTTCCTCGAGCACCGCAGGGAAGAGATCATAACCCTGCTCACCCAGGGGCTCAGACCGGCTTCCTCAGACGCAGGAAGTCCGCGGCATGAATCCGGTACTGAGAGACAGCTATGATTATCGGACTGCTTAAAGGACTGATTGTAGGCATTATAGTCTCGATACCGGTGGGACCGCTCGGCCTGCTGTGCATACCGCGCACTCTGGCCAGAGGACGACGCGCAGGACTGGCAGTAGGTCTCGGGGGCTCGGCAAGCGACACGCTCTACTCAGCCCTGGCCCTTTTTGCCCTCTCCTTCATCAGCGGCTTCATCGAGGCTCACAAGGGCTGGGTTCTGCTGGCCGGAGGCCTGATAATCAGCATCACCGGCATCAGGCTCCTGGTCAGCCGCCGCCAGGTCCGCCACCCGGACAGTGTAACCGCCAGAGCCATGAGTCCCGTACGCCACATCGAAGGAGCCCTCAACGGCTTCCTCATATCGGTAACCAATCCCGGCACTCTGGTCTGCATGCTGTGGCTGTTCACTTTCCTGAATGTAGATACAGCCACACCGTCCGTCATGGCTGCAGAATGGGCCGGCACATCCCTGGGCTCAGCCACCTCCTGGTGCCTCATCACATGGGTCATCAGCACCTTCCGCGACCGCATCACCATCGGCCAGCTCCACATCCTCACCCGCATCTGCGGAGCCGCCATCCTGCTCATCGGCCTGGCCTCCGCCGTCAAGAGCCTTCCTCTGCTCCAGTCCCTGTAATCAGCTGTTCGGCCACGTCCGCCATCTGCGGTGCTCATCGCGCTGACGTATTCGGGGGTCGTGGTCCGTAGCGTGGTCCTTCTCGCCGGAGGTCTGCCTGGGTGGGCAGGTATCCGTTACGGTTCGTCCTGCGGTTCCCGGTTTGACGTCCCCGCACGCCCCATTTCTGTAACCCGTTGATGGTCAGTTCAGAACGGCCCAACGATGTGCTTTCGTCCATTTTAAAAACGGACGCATCCACGGCCACTTACGTTAAGTTCCAGGATGTCAGCTTGTTCCTGAATCATTGTGTGCGCACTGTTCATTTTCGTTCGCTTGCAGGCGCGGAGTGAAACCGTAACGGCAGCAAATCCCGTAATCCGGTGCCGTTGTGGCATGCCCGCTCCTACGTCCTTCTGCCAGTGGTCCCTTCCGTGCCGGAAGGTGACGGTGAAAAGTCACTTCTGCCGGCACCTTCTCGAATTCGTTATAAGCTGATCCACTTCACAGGTGGCTCTCGGAGGCCAGGCATCGGTTTCCTGCAGACACCACCACCTTCTCGTTTCGGTCCCGTCCAGCCTTTTGCATCTCCCTCATTCCAAAGCTTCCCGCTTACCTCTTCACTCCTTCGAAAGGAGTCGTGCTTTTCCGCATTTCTGCTCACCTTCCGAAGGTGCGCAATCTCACGGGGCCCTCTGTAGCGCCTGTGCCCGCGTTTCCGTTTCCAGCCGCCTCTTTCCACCTTCCGAAGGTGTGCCAAATCCGGCAGTATCCGTATCACCTTTGGAAGGTGAGCACGTCTATCTTTACCGCAACGACAGGAAAATGCGGTAATCAGTGCCGTTGTGGAAGGTGCCCGGAGAGACAATGCCGTCCAGGAAGCCCATAGCAAGGATGCGGCGGAAAAGCCATTCCACAACGGAATGGCTGCGAGAAGGTGAAGAAAACTCTGCCGAGACACCGGACCACTGCCCTCTCGGAGCGAAGCAACTAAGCCTTCCCCTAGGGGAAGGTTTGGATGGGGGTAAAACATAGCCGACCTTGTCGGCCATCCCCCTCTTTCCGCAGAAAGGCCCCGGCGCTGATAGCGCCGGGGCCTTTCTGCGGAAAGAGGGGGATTCGAACCCCCGGAACCCACAAGGAGTTCAACAGTTTTCGAGACTGCCCCGTTCGACCACTCCGGCATCTTTCCTGATTTTCGGGCTGCAAATATAACTGCAAAATTTTGAAATATGAAATTATTGTCCCATCTTTGTTGGGCAAAGTTCAAGCCGTAACGTCCCGCGGCCGGAAACAAGACACTTAATTTCTTGCTTTATGATACAGATAGATGAACTACGGTTCAGCTACAGGGGACGCTGCGTATATGACGGCCTGAACCTGGAACTGAAGGACGGAGCCGTTTACGGGCTCCTGGGAAGGAACGGAGCGGGCAAGACGACTTTGATGAGGTTGATTGCGGGGCTTCTGAGATGCGGAAACGGTCGGATAGAGGTGGACGGCATGGTACCGTTCGACCGGATGCCGGAGTTTCTGGACAATGTCTATTTCGTGCCGGAGAGCTTCAACGCTCCGGACCTGCCGGTGATAGAGTATGCCGGAAATTACGGAATGTTTTACTCGAACTATGACGGAGACGCACTCGTCGATTATCTCAGGATATTCGACGTCGAGCCGGGCGCTGTCTTCCGCAGGCTTTCCTCGGGACAGAAGAAGAAGGCCATGATAGCCTTCGCGCTTTCACTCAATACACGGCTGCTCCTGCTGGACGAGCCCGGCAACGGACTGGACATACCGTCCAAACTGTCCCTGAGGCGGCTGTTGGCAGAGCATATGAGGCCGGACAGAACGGTCATTCTGTCCACTCACCAGGTCCGGGAAGTGGAAGACATAGTGGACCATGTCGCGGTCATAGACTCCGGAAGACTGCTGCTCAATTCTTCCCTCGACAACCTTGCCGGGAAGATATGCTTCAAAGTCAGCGACAAGGTGATGCTCCACGCCCTCTTCAGCGAGCGCACGGCTGCCGGAGTGGTCAATATCCTGCCACGCACGACACACGCCGGAACCGTCAGCGGGTATGCAGGACTGAAAAGTGCATCCGGTACGCTATCCGACTGCATGGAGAGCAGTTCACAGGACCGCTGCGGATACGCAAGGGAAAAAGTCGACATGGAAGTGCTGTTCGATGCCTGCATCTCAGGGCAAGGCACTCTGGCAGAGTATCTCAGAACTCTTGACAGAGACACTGAAAAGGAGGTGGGCCATGCGCACTGCTAATACTCCTCACTGTGCGTCCGAAAGACTTATCCGCGCAGGAATGCTGACTGTCGCTGACTTGAAGTCGGGAATAAGGAAAATATGGCCGGCAGCAGCCGTGATGACCTGTCTGTACCTGGCATACTGGCTGTTCATGCTGCTGGCCGAGAAGCCGGTAACCGCCGGAGACAGGCTCCCCGTACTTTATCTTGCGGCCCTGTTCCTGTCCTTCTGCGTACCCGCATCCGTCTACGGCTACGTCAACGATCCTTCGGACGGGATCGGCTATGCCATGCTGCCGCTCCCAGTCCCCATCAAGTTCGGAGTGATGATGCTGGTATCCGCTGTCCTCATACCTTTTGGATTCTACGTCATCATCCACGTACTGGACTGCGCTCTGGCGCTGGCCGGAGGCGGAAGGGGATTCCAGGGCATGATCTGGGAACCCGGCGGGACGGATTTCTGCACGTTCTGGTCCGACTTCGGCAAGATCTGCCTGTACCAGTCGGTATTCATTCTGGGCAATATTGCCCTGCGGAAGCACAAGACAGCCATGACCGTACTCGTCATGCTCGCAATTCACGGCGTATTCATCGGGATGTTCCAGGTCGATGAGCTGAGCAGCGGTATCCTGTACATTCTCTACTCATTCGTCGCCCCCGCATGCATCTGGGCCGTATCCTACCTGCTCTTCAAGCGGCTGCAGTTCTGCTAGCACGGGAGTCACTGCTGTTTTCTTCTCTCCTTGGCCGCAGCTGCAAAACTTACTACGAGGGAGCCTGCGACAAGGAGGGCGGAAAGCACCAGAAGCCATTCCTCATCCTCAAAGCCCAGGTAGACCAGCATGAGAACAAGGGCGAGCAACTGCAGAAGTTCAAGAATGCGGTTTCGTTTCATATTGCTGTGTTTTAAGAGTTGGTTTCTATCTCGTCGAGTTCGAGCCAGCGGAGTTCCTTTTCGTCGAGCAGACGGGTCACCTCCCCGATACGGACCGAGTCGGCGGTCAGCTCTTCGGAAGACAGTGTGCCGGAGCAGAGCCGGGCCTCCAGGGTCTTCTTCTCATCCCCAAGGGAGACCAGTTCCTCCTCCAGCCTGGCCTTCTCCTGCTTTTCCTTGTAAGTCAGACGGCGCTTGCGCTCCCCTCCGCGGTCCGCTGCAGAAGCCGGAGTATCAGGCGCTGCCGCCTTACGGGCCTCCCTGGACGCAGCCCTGCGTTCCTCCTCCCTGTCCTTGAGGTACTGCCGGTAACCTGAGTAACTGCCCACAAAGTCCTTGACCCGGCCTCCGCCCTCGAATATGAAGAGATGGTCTGCAAGCTTGTCCACGAAAAAGCGGTCATGGGAGACAATCAGCAGCGAGCCGGCAAATCCGGACAGATACTCTTCCAGCACATTGAGGGTCATCAGATCCAGATCATTGGTAGGCTCATCCAGTATCAGGAAGTTGGGACTGCGCATCAGCACGGTCAGCAGATATAGCCGACGGCGCTCGCCTCCGCTTAGCAATGCCACCTTGTTGCGGTGCATCGACGGAGGAAAGAGAAAATAGTTGAGAAAGGTCATCGCGGAGATGGTCTCCCCCTTGCCTATGGACACCACATCGGCTATCTCCGAGACGGTCTCGAAAACAGTCTTGTTGCCGTCCAGACGGATGCCCTCCTGCCGGTAATACCCTATGCGGAGGGTCTCCCCGCGGTCTATCTCTCCCGCAGAAGGTTCCAGGACACCGGCCAGCAGGTCGAGGAAGGTGCTCTTCCCCACTCCGTTGGGACCGACCACCGCTATTTTCTCTCCGGGAGCAAAGTTGTAGGTAAAATCCTCGAGTACAGGGAAGTCGCCCCAGCGGTAGCTCACTCCGCGGCAGTTGATTATCTTGCGGCCGAGGCGGGCCATCCCGGCCCGGATCTCCATCTGGCGTTCTTCAATCCTCTGCCCTGCCCTGTCCTTCAGTTCATGAAAAGCATCGATGCGGTATTTTGCCTTGGTACCGCGCGCACAAGGCATCCTGCGCATCCAGTCCAGTTCGGTGCGCAGCAGGTTCCGGGCCCTGTCGGTAGCGGCATTGAAGTTGGCTATGCGCTCCTCCCTCTTCTCCAGGAAATAGGAATAGTTGCCCTGATAACGGTAGAGTTTTCCTCCGTCCAGCTCCAGAATCTGATTGCAGACCCTGTCCAGGAAATAACGGTCGTGCGTGACCATCAGGAGGGTGCACCGCGAGCGGGTAAGGTAGTCTTCCAGAAACTCAATGCTGTCCACATCCAAGTGGTTCGTGGGTTCGTCCAGCACCAAAAATTCCGGCTTGCGGATGAGTACGGCGGCAATGGCTGTCCGCTTGGCCTCTCCTCCGCTGAGGGTGCCAGCTTTCCGGGACGGGTCATCCAGTCTCAGGCGGGAAAGGACGGATGCCACCTCATACTCCGGAACAGGCTGGCCGCCTACCCCTTCCAGGACGATTTCCGATATTGTTCGGTCCGGGTCGTAATGCTGGTCCTGTTCCAGGAAAGCCACTGTGATGTCCTTGAGGAAATGCACGGACCCGTCCCCGTCAGAAGAATCCCTGCCGGCGATAATGCTCAGCAGGGATGTCTTCCCGGTACCGTTGGGAGCGACGAGGGCTATCTTGTCCCCCTCGTCGATATGGAATGAGATATGGTCGAACAGCACCCTGGGGCCGTAGGACTTGGATACATTGTTGACCTCGAGATAACTGCTCATCTACAGCGCTTCCTATCTGTTACCGTACATGTCCTCGTAGTACTTCTCGTACTCGCCCGAGGTAATGTTGTCCATCCACGCCTGGTTGTCCAGATACCAGCGGACGGTCTTCTCTATGCCCTCCTCGAACTGCAACGACGGCTCCCACCCCAGCTCCTTCTGGATCTTGGTGCTGTCGATGGCATAACGCATGTCGTGACCGGCACGGTCAGTCACGAAGGTGATAAGATCCATGTCCGCTCCCTCGGGACGGCCCAGAAGCCTGTCGACCGTCTTGATTACCACCTTGATGAGGTCGATATTCTTCCACTCGTTGAAGCCGCCGATGTTGTACGTGTCGGCCACCTTGCCCTTGTGGAAGATCAGGTCGATGGCCCTGGCGTGGTCCTCCACGTAGAGCCAGTCCCGCACGTTCTCTCCCTTGCCGTAGACCGGAAGGGGCTTGCGGTGACGGATATTGTTGATGAACAGCGGTATCAGCTTCTCTGGAAACTGGTACGGACCGTAGTTGTTCGAGCAGTTCGTCACTATCGTGGGCATACCATAGGTGTCGTGGAACGCACGCACGAAATGGTCGCTCGATGCCTTGGAGGCGGAATAGGGACTGTGGGGACTGTACTTCGTGTCCTCGTAGAAGAAGTCCCGGCCGTAGGCCAGGTGATGCTCCGAGGAAGAGGCGGCCGTCGTGTAGG